>Ga0334886_1000715_pt1 | contig 46496 bp, 50 predicted proteins | sample GraSluR1_MG_9_FD_207232 | JGI IMG/M metagenome (GOLD analysis project Ga0334886, IMG submission 207232) | Sludge microbial communities from methane-producing bioreactor in Wageningen University, Netherlands - Granular Sludge_27_06-R1 | ecosystem: Engineered > Bioreactor > Anaerobic >... | reverse complement strand
GCTGCGATTCCGAGCGGAATCCGCTCGAACCCCATCGGCGGGCTCGAACCGAGACGCGATGATTGTCGCCGTACTTTTCAACGACAACGTTTCCTATGCACATTTCGCTGTGCTATCATTATACCTGTAAAGGAGGCGGCGCAGTGAGCGACGACGTACATGCGGAACAGACCAACACAAACGAAGACAACCGACGCTCCGAGGACGAACTGTGGAAGGAACTCATCAGCGGATCGTTCCATGACATGCTCCGTTCCGTCCTTCCCGAGATGGCGAAGGTTGCCGATACCAGCAAACCAGTCCGATTTCTGGAGACGGAGCTTCGAAGGCTCGCCCGTTTCACACGGCGCTACTCTTCGAGTCACCCCGACTCCAGGAAGTTCGTCGACATCCTCGCCGAAGTTCCGCTCATCTCCGGAGAAAACGCCTGGATACTGCTCCACGTCGAAATCCAGGGGCGCGGCGGGAAGGAGAACTTTCCTTTGAGAATGCACAGGTATCGCTGCCTTCTTGAGGGAAGATACAACCGCCCCGTCGCCGGACTTGCCATACTCGTCCAGCCGATAGCAGCGAATCAGGCTGAGGGAATCTACTGTTGGGAAGGGTACGGCTCGCGGGTTCTCTACGAGTATCCCGTCTTCAAGATCTACGAGGGCGACGAGGAAGCATTACAAAAAAGCGACAACCCCTTCGACCTCGCGCACTACGCCGGAATGCAGGCATGGAAGCAACGGGGCTCGGATACACGCAAACTGGACTACATGAAACTCCTGCTTGCCGAGTTGGACAAACGCGGCTGGAGCCACGAGGCGAAAATGGCGCTTCTTTGGTTCATCGAAGGCGTCATGCACATTGAGGATGATAGCGCGTGGAATGATGGCGGCCAGGTGCATGCCGCCTAAGCGATCGACGCAAACGGGAAAAGCTCCCGTTTGGTCGCCTGCTTATGGGAGGAAGAGTTGGAGAAAAGAAAGGAGACCGGTGATATGTACGTAAGCCTGATGGAGCGGAAAGGCATGGAAAAAGGCATGGAAAAAGGCATGGAAAAAGGTATCGAAAAGGGTATTGCAAGAGGCATTGCGCTCAATCAGATACAAATAGCTCGAAAAATGCTTGCGGCGGGAGAGCCCGACGACAAAATTCTCACGTATGCGGGAATCACACCCGAACAACTCGAAGAAATCCGCGAAGAGAATAGCTCAGCCATACACTGATAGCTTAAATGCAGGAAGATACAACCGCCCCGTCGCCGGACTTGCCATACTGGTTCAGCCGATACCGGCCGACCAGGCGGAGGGAATCCACTGTTGGGAGGGCTACGGATCGCGGGTTCTTTACGAATACCCCGTATTCAAGATCTACGAGGGCGACGAAAACGCGCTGCAAAAAAGCGACAACCCCTTCGATCTCGCGCACTACGCCGGAATGCAGGCGTGGAAGCAACGGGGCTCGGATACACGCAAACTGGACTACACGAAACTCCTGCTCGCCGAGTTGGACAAACGCGGCTGGCGCCACGAGGCGAAAATGGCGCTTCTTTGGTTCATCGAAGGCATCATGCACATTGCCGACGAAGATGTCTGGGAAGATGGCGGCCAGATGCATGCCGCCTATCCCCTTCGCTTCGCTGCGAGGACGCGAGCGATCGACAGCGCGAAGCCTCCGGCATGTTTCCGCCGGACAAACGGAAAAATCTCCCGTTTGGTCGCCTGCTTATGGGAAGAAGAACTGGAAAAGAGAAAGGAGACCGGCGATATGTACGTAAGCCTGATGGAAAGAAAGGGTATAAAAAAAGGCGTTGAGCAGGGAATCCAGCAGGGAATTCAGCAAGGCAAAATCGAAATGATACGCGAAATGGTCCGATGGGGCGACTCAGACGAGAAAATTCTTGCATGCGCTCGAATATCATCGGAAGAACTTGCTGAAATCAAAGAGCAAATCCAGCGCGAAAGCAACTGAGCACTGTGTTTTGAACGGTCTTTAAGGCTGAGCAAAAACTCCGGGGGTTCCTTTTTTCAGGGTGCTTTCGGGGCCGAAGCCCCTTGTCACCGGGTGCCTCGAGCTGGCCGACGGGGAAGCCCGTGCTCCTGATTACAAGGATGGCTCTTCCTCATCCAGTGAAATATCCACGTACACTCTCCTCCCCCCCTCCATGAAGTAGGCGTTTCTGGATCCAAGAGGAGTGCCCAAGAAACGCCCCGACGCCTCATTCAAGCGCCTGTTTGTACTCCCCCCATTGTCCTATATCGATCCACTTGCGGTGCACAGGAAAGACGCCTACTTTGCCGCCTTCCGCGCGAATTCTTTCGATCAAGTCGGGCATATCCAGTTTTTCGTCCCTTGCGATGAAATCAATACATGACGGCTCCAGAAGATACACGCCCGTGTTGACGATCAACGGCACGTCCGGTTTCTCCTCTATGCGGTCGAACTCCCCGTTCCGCAGATGAATCACACCATAGGGAACGTTCACCTTCTTCAGCGCGCCGACCATCGTAAACGCGCACCCGTTCTCCTCATGAAACTCCAACGCCGAGATGTAGTTGACGTCCACCAGAATATCGCAGTTGCTCACGAAAAAAGTCTCCGTCAGTCTATCCTTCATCAGCGCAAGGCTCCCGGCCGTTCCCAGAAACGACTCCTCCTCGATGCAGGATATGGAAAATGGGAGATCGCTTCGTTCGGCAAGATACGTCTTGATGAAGTCCTTTCTGTAGTTGATCGACAGCAGAAACTCCGAAAAGCCGCACGCGGCGAACGACTCCATGATCAGTTCGAGCATCGGTTTGTCGCCGACAGGCAGCAGCGGCTTGGGAACGATCCTGGTGATCGGGTCGAGCCTGCTCCCCCGCCCTCCGGCCATGACCACCACCTTGTTGGAGCGCGCCTCCGCTCTGTACTCCTCGGAGAGCACGTCCTCGATGTACATCACGTCGACCGGCTCACCCTTGGCGTTCACCACGGGAATCCGACTGATCGAATAGCGCTCCATCACGGCAAGCGCCTTCGCGGGCGAGCGGGAGCTGATCGTCTTGGGAACGACGTTGCACGCCCCCCCGACAGGAGAAGAAAGCTCCTTGCCTGCGGCGATCGCCCTTCGGATATCCCCGTCCGTCAACGTCCCCTTCAATCTCCCGGATTCGTCTACAACCAGAAGAATCTGCGACGCCGTATCGTTCAGCTGCTGCACCGCGTCCAGGATAGACCTCGACTTGCCGATGCGAAGTTTGTGCACGTCGTGCTGTTTATTCATGCCCTACGGCCCCCTCTTCGATTGTTGCACGCAAAAGCCTCTTCTTCGCGCGAAGCGGCTCAGAAAGAAGATGCTCTCCATGCGTCAGTAAGACCTCCATCAACTCAAGATCCTCCTCGGAATCTATGTCGATCACCCCGTAGTCGCGCATGCAGAATATCCCGAACTCGAGGCCCACCGGCGACTTCACGGAGCGCGCGAAGACCTCGGGCCGATACACGTAAATCGAAGCGTTCATATCGAAAACCAGGGGCGCCTGCTGGCGGGCGACGAAGTCCGACGGTTTGCAGAGCGCCCCCCGCCCCGCAGCGTCGATCTCCACCATGTTGAAATACGGGTTCCGCCTCGCCGGCACGACGGAGAAGGTCACCTCGCAAATGTCCCGCTCGAAGAGGGCGAACGCCCCCTCCACATCCTCGAAGGTCCGCAGCGGAGAAGTGATATCCAGGTCGATCATCGCATCGAATTTCCTGCCCGTTTCCTTCGAAGTATCCGCAAGAACCTCGCGGAGCACGTCCATCTTCGCCACGGTATCCCCAGCCAGATCCTCTCGCCGCGTATGCAGCAGAACGTTCGGACTGTACCACCGCGCCGTCTCCAGAATAGCCTCCGAATCGCTGTCCACGACGATCGTCTTCCGGACGTCTTCCCGGCGTTCAAAAGCACGCAGAGCGTCGAAAAGAGTCCACGCGATCAAGGGAACCCCGCACAGCGGGCGGATGTTCTTGTTTTTGATCCCTTTGGAACCGCCGCGGCCGCAAAGTGAAATCAGAATATCCTTCATCGGCTCTCTCCCCCTTCCGCAAGACGGAGCGTCTCCAGCGAGGTCTGAAAGCTGTTGAACGTCTCTTCCCCGGCTTCGGCCTTCGCCAGGAAATACTCCATCTCCTTCTCGTAAATATCTTCTTTCGGAAAGACCGTCTGTTCTCCCGAAACCAGGCTCGTCAGCGTGTTCCGCAGAAGATCACCCACGAGGACGTCTTCTTCACAAAACAGCTCGATCTCGCGGCGAGGCACGCGTCCGAAATAGTCGAGATGAACCTCCACTACTCGCTCCGGATAGGAGAGGATGAAGGCGGCCATATCGTCGCTGTCGATTTCGAGAGACGAAAATTTGCCCGCCGCACGGACCGAACGCACCGGATCGCCGAAAAGGAACCGCACATAGTCGAGCTCATGGATCAGGTCGAGTGCGGCGCCCCCTCCAAGCGCTCGCCGCGCGCTGTAGACCGTCCGGTAATCCCGGCTCTTGCGCCACTCCGGCAGGTATGAAGAGCACAGAACCCTCGCCCCCGCAACCCCCTGCGCTCCCCGTTGTTTCAGATGCTCGATCACGGGGTGAAAGCGCATCGGGCAGGCCACGTAGGTCGTCTTCCCCTTGAACGCATCCAAAAAGTCCATCGGCAGCGACGACGTATGGAAAAGAGGTTTCTCGACGAAATAAGCCTCGGCCAGACCGGCCGTTTTCTGCAGCGTCTCGTAGTGCAGCGCGGTGGGGTTCGTGATAAAAAGAAGGTCGTAGGGCGGTTCAAGCGCCGTCCATTCCGCAATACTCCTGTCTATATCCCCGCTCTCCGGAGCCCCTTTCGACGAACGGAACGCATGCGTCTCCACGCGCCGCCCCGTCCGCTCGGCCCATGACTTCAAGGATCGCGCATGCCGGGAACCTATCGACCCCATACCGAAAAAACAGGCTTTCATGCTTTTCTCCACGCCCTTTCGAATGCATCGGCAAGACGCAGAATCTTTCGGTGCTCCGCGTACCCGTACACCCTTGACGCGCGCCCCTCGATCATATCGAAAAAACAACGAAGCTCTTCAAGGTACGGCCCCTCGCTGATGAACTCCGCATACCCGGCCTGCCGCTCGATCTCCTTCTCTTCCCGCAACGGGAAAAGGGGATCGCCGGAGGGAGGAAAAAAACGAAGCGACTCCGCATTTCCCTCCCATAGGATCGTCCCCTCCTCGCCGTTGATCCGAAGATTACGTACGGGCCTTCTGGAGACGCAGTCTATGGTCAAGGCGCCCATATTCCCGCTCGTATGCCGGAAAAGAAGCTGACACGTATCCGGATACGGAAGCGAGAGCGAACTCGTCTTTCCCCACTGGCATTGATACTCGGCAATATCTCCGAACGCGCGCAGTACCCAGGGCAGTTCGATGCAGAGAATCTCCCGGATCGCGTTCGTCCGGGCGGAGCCGACGAAAAACTCATCGTACTTCTCCCACGGATGCCAGTCGGGAAGGTACTGCCCCACATGGTAGGTGTAATGCTTTCGCTCCCCCACCATCGCATGATTCTGTATAATCCACCGGTTTTCCAAACGGTAGAGCATCGTCGAGGAGAGAAAGGCCACTGGAACGCCCCGTTCTTCGATGGATATGATCTCGTCGTAACAGTCGTCGACAAGATCAAGTTCGGAGAAGGTGTGGAGGCCGCGACGAAACGCCTCCGTCAAGAACGTAGCGTGCGACTCTGGAGGCGTGGAGACAACCAACACTTGAGGAGAGAAGTTCTCAAGCGCATCTTCGACCCCCTCGAAGAGCGTACAGCCGAAGTCGCGGACGGCCGCCTCCCTCCTGTCTGCCCGGTTGTCGACAGCGGCGAGAGAGAGTTCCGGGAAGAAGCGCGAGAGAAGGCGCAGGCGGCGGCGGCCCATGGAGCCGAGGCCGATAAGGAGAGTGCGCACGCTGCTCGGTTTTGTTCGAAAGCCCATTTCGTGTCATCTCCGAATCTCGTGAAATATTCAAAGGGGCGTGCGGCTTCCCAAGAACCTGGAAAGCGCACGCCCGAGTTCATTTTCCTCTGTTCAAGCGTTATTCGCGCTGTTTCTCCACACAGGGGTTTTCAACACCCATCTGCCGAAAGCGTCCTTCTCGAACAGATCTCTGTTGTACCAACGGTCGACTATACCCCAGAACTCACGTTCGGAGTAGCCGCAGAAGTCACAGAAGTCGCGCATTGTCAAAGGATCCAAATCATGATCGTGCCGTTTCACCAATTCGAGCGCCTGATTTCTGTCGAGTAGACCGTAGCGGACGAAGCGGGAAGAGTAGTCCGTCGCAGCCTGGTGGCCAAACTTGGGGTATTTCATCCAGGCGTGGACTAAATATGCCCTGCTGTCGACTTGATCAAATTGTTCAACATGGTTCGTTCTGTCCCATTCGTGGGTGAGGTCGTGCAATCCCACCGATTTGGCGAAGATGTAGTTCGCATAGCTGTTCCACGGAAGGAAATAGCTCAGATAGATCGGTTCCAGAGAGTTCATCTCCACTTCCGTCGGAGGTTGGCAGAGTGTAAGATCCTTGGTTGAAACCACCTCGTCCAGAAGTTCCTCGACGGGAATGTCCGCCGCGACGCCGTTGAATATTTGCTCTTTAGCCGAAGGAGTTTCCACCGCGCCGTGTCCTCCGTATTCGTAGCCCACGTTCTCACCGTATACGAGGAGGGGAATCTTAAATTTCGCGGCCATGTGGAGGGGGTAGGTGTAGATAAGTCGGTCGATATACCATGTAGGCTTGCCGTAGTTCTCGAAGAGTTTTCGCGTGAGACGTTTCTGAACTCGTATGTTCGGTTTGATCGTAATGAGGTCGCAACCGAACACCTCTGAAATATTCCGCAGATTATTTTTTCCAGCCTCCGTCATCGGAAAGTTGTCCTCCACGCTGACGAGAAGCGGGTTCATCCCCATTCTCTCCTTCATCACGTGCGTCTGGAAGTGGCTGTCCTTGCCGCCGCTGACAGCAATCATGCAGTCGTAGCCGAAGGGGCCGGTGTTGCGGTGTTTGTCGCAAAGAGCCTTCAGCTCCTCGAAGCGCTTCTCCCAGTCAATTTCTTTTCTTCGTTCGTATGCTCGGCATGCCGAGCATACGCCTTCGTCGTCGAATACTATGCCTGGTCTGGTATCGGGCATAACGCATCGCGTACAAAACTTCATCAGTCTTTCCTCCTTGCAGGTATTCCCATCACGACAGCGTTGTCAAAAACATCGGACACGACCACGGCCCCCGCCGCAACAAGCACGTTTGCGCCGACCGAAATTCCCTGAATCACGCTCGCACCGGTTCCGATATGCGCTCCCTCTCCCACATGCACACCTCCGCAGAGTACCGCTCCCGGGGCGATATGGACGTGCGAAGCTATCCGACAGTCGTGATCAACGACCGCGCCGCTGTTGACAATGCTGTTTTCACCTAAAAAAACACCGCACTGAACTGTTGCTCCCTCCATTATATGCACTCCACGACTCAGAATCACCCGCCTTGAAAGATGAGAAGATTTGGAAATAACAGGGGGGAAAGCATACCCCTGGGAAGAGTAGCGCTCGAAAAGTGTGCGCCGGATGCTTGAGTCTCCTATTGAGCCGATCGCATTTACGAGGTGGATTGAATCCGGGGAATACTCGTGGATTATATCATCCTCTCCCAGACACGGAACCGACCATATCGGAAGTTGTTTCTCCGTAGTTTTTTCTGTATACCCCAGAACTCGCTTCCCCTGTTCGAGCAACATCGCCAGAAGTACACGGGCATGCCCGCCGCCTCCTATAAGAATAAGGGGAAGCGATCTCCTAGAGTACATCGCCGGCCTCAAAATCGGACGGTGATGGTTTTCCCAGAAGGTTCCAGTATTCCATAGGGGAGCGTCCATCTCCCGGGCGCTTGGATTCCATCAATTCGGCGGTTATAATAGCATTCGTTGTGATTTTTTGCTTCGCTACAATGCTCTTTCGTACAACCTTCCGGTTCTCTCGTTCCGAGGGGGATGGAGCCTTTACTCTGTCCCCGAGCGCGGCCTCAATCTGACAAACTGAAAGCACCAGCTCCGCGAGTTCTCGCGGTTCCAGTGAAGCTTTGTGGTCCGGCCCCGGGAGCGATCTGTCGAGCGTGAAGTGCTTTTCGATCACCGAAGCGCCCAGGGCGGCGGCCGCGATGGAGACGGCGATCCCCTCCGTGTGGTCGGAGTAGCCGACCGGAAGGTTGAACGCATCTCTCAAGGTGCGCATCGAGCGCAGGTTGACCTCGCCGAACGGGGCAGGGTATTCTGTTGTGCAGTGCAACAAGGTAACTCGTTTTCGCAGCGAGTCCTGCCCCTCCGGAGATATATAGGCGGAGAGGAATGCGTCGAGCGACGGAGAATCGTTCGGTGCGATGAAACCGAAGGCGAGGCAGGCGAGCGCCGTCTCCACCTCGCCGAGCGTGCTCATTCCGGTGGAGAGGATGACGTCCACGCCTTTGCGAGCGGTGCGGAGGAGCAGCGGTCCGTTGGTGACCTCCCCCGAGCCGAGTTTGATCGTCTTGAGCCCCAGGTCGTCCGTCAGGAAGTCGAGGCTCTCCTCGTCGAAGGGGGTGGAGAGAAAGTCGATCCCCCGCGCCGAGCATCGTTCAAGCAGCGTTTCATGGGCAGCGCGTGGCAGTTCGAGGCGGCTGAGCATCTCGTACTGGCTCTCTCCGGTCCCGGTGGTCTGCTTCTGATACTTGGCCTTGGGCGCGTTCCTCCGAACGAGGCGTTCCGCAGTAAACGTCTGGAACTTGACGGCGTCGGCCCCTGCGTCGGCGGCCGCGTCCACCAGGTGCAGCGCCATGTCCAAAGACCCGTTGTGGTTCACGCCCGCCTCGGCGATGATGTAGACGCTCATTGAATGCCTCCTCCCCTCAAAAAATGAATTTGTGCGATTACGATGCGCGAGTCTTACGACGGAGTAATTCTCGAAAATGTATCCGCCTGAAAGCATTATTTCGAGAATGATGGGCGAACTCTTTTCCTCTTATTGGTTCTGGATCGCGTCGATAATCCGAAGCTTCAGATCCTCGTCTTCGTTGCCGTAAATAAAGTCGGTGATGATCTCCAGCAGCAGCATCTTGTCGATTTTCCCCGCCGCTACGTGCGCGCTGATATTCTCCATCTCACGAATGAAGTTTCCGGCGCAGTACAAATAGCCGTTCTCCAGCAGCATCTGGGCGCAGAGGACGATTGCCATACGCTTATTCCCGTCCTGAAGCATGTGGAACTTACAGACGGAGAAAAATAGATGTATCAGCTTTGCTTCCATCGTAGGGTAAAACTGATCGTCCTTGATGAACTCCAGAATACCCTCGAGTCGTTCCCTTCCATCGGCGATGAATCCGCAGACGCCGCCGCCGCTGATGTCGATGGTTTTTTTGTACGTCTCAATCGCACGGTCTATGGTGAGATAGATTGTCCGGGGCATCCTACGTTCGTTCCTTCAGGCGCTTCATGACGTCGCTGGTCTCCCGGATTCTTTCGGCGAGTTCCATGCTCTTCTCGCCGAGAAATCTTTCGAATTCGTCGCTCCCCAAGGGGGCAACGTACTCTTCCAGTTGCAGATGAAGCGCATCGCGAAAGGCCATATCCCTGCTGGCCATTCTACGTCGGGCTTGTTCGACGAGAGGTTTCCAGTGGGGTTGGGATTCAAAACTCTTGAAAAGAGTATCAACCTCTTGAATGGTCAGAGCCCGCCCCGTATTTTTCGATTCCTCCCGAAGCAGCGCCGCGAAGCCGCACTCGTAGGAGGCGATGAGATCCAGAACCTCGGAATACATAGTGTCCCGTAGCTTGTCCTTCGCCGCCAGTCGCAGAATTCTGGCGTATTCCTGCGCTCTCTCCTTGAAAATGCTGACATAGATCTTGTTGGTGTAGTTGGCGTACTTGAAGTTTCCGCCGGTTACGCAATCTTTCAATGCGTCGGTGAATTCTTTTCTGTAGTGCTCGCCGTGAAAAGCGGAATGGAGATAGTCCTCGTCCCGCTGGTTTATGTACTTGGTACCCCCTCCGGCCCGGAAGTTGATCGTATCGATGACGATATCGAGCGTCATTCGACGGAGCGCCTTTGCGCGATCACTCTCGGCGACAAGCATCGCGAGATTCAGAAAGGCTCGGAAGTCGAAGACTCCGAGTTGAGGGCTCATCTTGATGTTCCCGAAATCTATTTCGGGAACATCAAGCTCCGAAACGATCTTTTTTAGCGATACCAAGGCTTTACCTTTCACAACCGCATAGCCGTTCGCATGAAGCTCTTCGGAATGACGCTGAAGATAATTTTCCACTGTTCTGACATCTATTTCAAGAAAGGAGGCGACCTGTTCCTTCAGCAAGACAATTTTTCCCTCGTAAGGAATGCCGGTCACGCCTGCGGCCTTTTCAATCTCCCGCAGTGCAAAGGAGTTGTTGAGTATGTTCTGCCGATCCGTCCTTGAATCAACAAGACTTCTCTTCCTGTTGTCGGTCATGCGTTCTCCCCTATCAGGTAGATATAAATTTCCATTCGCTCACTCCGTCCATGGAATATCGTAAAACCGTTTCGATACTTCAAGCTGCGCGTCGCGAAGCGACGCCGCCATCAATTTGGCTGGGCTTGGGATATCATCGCGGCGCTTCCCGCGCTCAAGGGAGAGCGCGTGTTCGACGGCGTGCCGAATGGCATCGGACCTGCACGGACAGTCGATGACCAGCGAATCCCGGATTCTCCCCTCCTGGCGTGCGCCGATATTGACCACCGGAGTCCCCAGGAGCGGCGCTTCGACAATGCCGCTGGACGAGTTTCCCACAACAACGTCGGCGAGGGAGAGAACGCCCCAGTAGCGTTTCCTTCCCAGAGAGTGGACGAACAGCCTTTTGTCGGGACGGGCTTCGCAAAAGTCCCGTACCCGCTCGTTGATGATCCGTCCGTCGGTATCGGCGTTCGCGCCCGTGAAGATCAGCGTCGCGGAGGGGAACATGTCGAGAGCGGCAAGCACTTCGGTTATCTGAGATTCCGCCGATCGGGAAGAACGCGTTTCCGGATGGTACGTAGCCAGCAGAAGCGGTTTCCCGAACGTAAAATTCAGCTCCTGCTCCAGCTCGTCATTCGTCGGCAAGGGAAGACGAAGCAAAGCGTCGGCGCATGCGGGGCCAACGACGAGAACCGATTCGGGCAACTCTCCCATCTGCACGACCCTTCTACGGTAAGTCTCGTGCGCGACGAAGTGGAGCGAGCTCATCTTGGTGATGGCGTGCCGGAAGGCGTCGTCGTACGCCCCGAGGGTGATCTCGCCGCCGTGAATATGCGCTATGGGAATTCCCGCAAGAGATGCCGCAGTTGCCACACCGAGCATCTCGTACCTGTCGCCGAGGATGACGAGCACGTCCGGCTTCAGCCGTTCCAGCGCATCCGCGAATCCGATGACTCCAAGGCCGAGCGACTTGGTCACCCCGACGGCGGAATCTCCGGAGAGCAGCATTTCCACCTTCGCGTCGATGGCGAAGCCGTCGGCTTCGATCTCCTTCCACGTCAGGCCGAATTCATGCGAGAGGTGCGCTCCCGTGACGATGAGCTGCAACTGCAATTCCGGCTCGGCCTGAATCTCCTTCATCGGCCAGTACAGCAGCCCGTACTCGGCGCGGGTGCCGGTAACGACTGCGATCTTGCGAGTCATGCTCGGCCACCCTTTTCGAGCAGCACATCCCGCACGATCTCCGCGGCGCGTCGCACGGATTCCTCGTCGTTCGCGGTCGAGGCGGGGAGGTTGAGGCCCTGTTCGTAGATTCGCTCGGCGTTCGGGCAGGCGAAGAGAGCGTGCTGCAGCAGATAGGGGTAGGTATGCAGCGGCGAGAAGATGCGCCGTGTCGGGACGCCGCGTTCGCGGAGCGCTTCCTGAAGCTCGGGGACGGGAATGTGTTCTACTGTGATGGAGGGGAGCCACCAGGCACTTTCGCCTCCCGGCGTTTGTTTCTGAAGGGCGACGCCGGGAAGGCCGTCCAGGGCTTCTTTGTAAACGTGCGCGAACAGCCGTTTTTTTCGCAGAAATTCGTCGATGCGCTCCATCTGGGCCAGGCCGAGGGAGGCTTCAAGATTGGTCATCCGGTAGTTGTAACCCAGTTCCGGGTGGTAGTAACCTTTCGAGGCGTCCCGCGCCTGGTTCACGAGGAACTTGACGCGCTTCGCCCGTTCGGCGTCGCGTGTCGTCACCATGCCGCCCCCTCCGGTGGTTATGAGCTTGTTTCCGTTGAAGCTGAAGCAGCCGAACTCCCCCAGCGTGCCGGTGGGCTTGCCGCGCCACGTGCCGCCGAGGCTCTCGGTGGCGTCCTCGATGATCGCGATGTTGCGCTGCCCGCAGATTTCGAGCAGCGCGTCCATGTCGCACGGGTTGCCGTAGATGTGGACGGGGATGATCGCCTTCGTCCGGGGGGTGAGAGCTTCGCGAACCCTTTGGATGTCGAGCGTCCACGTGTCGGCGTCCACATCGACCAGCACGGGGGAGGCTCCCGCGTACAGGACGGGGTTGACCGAGGCGACGAAGCTCAGCGCGGGGACGATCACCTCGTCGCCCGCTCCTATGCCGAGCTCCAAGAGAGCAATGTGGATCGCGGCCGTGCCGCTCTGCACGGCGACTGCGGCCGGCGCTCCAAGATACCGGGCGAAGCGTTCCTCGAACTCCGGCACGAACGGCCCGGCGGTGGAGACATAGGTGGAGTCGACGCATTGGAGCAGCATTTCTTTTTCACGCTCGCCGAGGTTCGGCGCGTCAAGCAGCAAGGGCATTGCGTTCACCTTCGATTCTATACGTTGTAGATACCGCTCTTGTAGAGCGACCTGCGTTCTTTCATCCACTCGACTGTGCGCGCCAGTCCCTCGTCGAGCGACACATCCGCTTTCCATCCTGTGAGCGCCTGCATTTTAACGGGGTTCGAAAGCAGGCGCTCGACCTCGCTCTTCGCCGGGCGGACACGCTGTTCATCCGAAGTGATCTTCACCTCGCGTCCCATGATACGAGCTATCTTCGCGACCAGATCGCCGATGGAGATCTCGCTCCCCGTGCCCAGATTCACCGTCTCTCCCACTGCTTGGGGCGAGGCAGCCGCTGCGAGGAAGCCGGAGACGGTGTCCGAGACGAAGGTGAGGTCGCGGGTTGGCGTGAGGTTCCCGAGCGAAAGAGTCTCCTTCCCGTCGTGTATCTGCGAGATGACCGTGGGGATGATGGCGCGCGCCGACTGACGGGGGCCATAGGTGTTGAACGGGCGCACCACCGTGACGGGTAGGCCGAAGGAGCGGTGGTAGGAGAGCGCGAGGAAGTCCGCGGACGCTTTACTGGCAGCGTAGGGGGACTGCGGGTTGACCGGGTGCGCCTCGTCGATGGGAACGTATTGCGCCGTGCCGTAGATCTCGCTGGTGGATGTGTGGACGACGCGCTGGACGCCGCACTCCCGCGCTGCCTGAAGGATATTGTACGTTCCTTCGACGTTGGTGCGGACGTACGCCAGCGGCGAGACGTAGGAGTACGGAATGCCGATGAGCGCGGCGAGGTGGAAAACGGTATCGCATCCAGCAACGGCGGACTTGACGAGATCGTAGTCGCGGACGTCGCCGGAGACGATTTCGACCGAGTCCCTGCAAGGGGAGTTCTCAAGCCACCCCCAGAGATTGCGCGAGTTGTAGCGGACGAAGGCGCGGACTTCGTGACCTTTATGGACCAGTTCTTCGACGAGGTGCGAGGCGATGAAGCCGCCCGCGCCGGTCACCATAATTTTCATCTACACTCCCCCGTTCAACACACAAACTCTTCACTCTCTAGTTGTATCGTCCCTTCGAACGAAATAATAAAGGGGCGCCCAAAAAGGAAGCGCCCCTTGAACAGTTTTTTTCGATACGTTACGCATGCACGTTACGCATGCACGTCGAGCATCGCGCCGAAGAGCTCTTTGATGTTTTCCATGAAGCGCACGACCTCGTCGGGCGGAATCTTGCGCACGACCTCGTCCTTCGCCGTGTCGATCACGGAAACCTGGTAGATGTCGGCTTCCTTGCGATACTCGAACTTCAAACTTCTGTCGAACATCGCCGCCAGATCGTTCGCCTGATCGACGGCTTGTTTCACGTTCTCTTCCTTCAACGACTCCTTCACCCGGGGCGCAGTTTGCTTCCGTTCGGAAACATCAACGACGCCCGTCGACGAAAGAGCCTCCATAGCCTTCTCCAGAGGATTCGGCTGAACCGCCGCGCGGAGAACTTCCATCTTCGTGCACCTCCTTCTCTCTTTAGCGAAAGAGGGGGGAAGCCCCCCCTCTTTCATTCATACATCAAGAGAAATTACCGGAGGAGCTGCAGCACGTTCTGCGGAAGCTGGTTGGCCTGCGCAAGCATCGAGTTACCCGCCTGCATCAGGATGTTCAGCCGCGTGAAGTTCATCATTTCCTTCGCCATATCCACGTCGCGGATACGGCTTTCGGCCGCGGTCAGGTTCGTGCTCGCCGTGGTCAGGTTGTTGATGGTGTGCTCCAACCTGTTCTGGTAAGCGCCGAGGTTGGCCCGCTGCTTGGATACTCTGTCGATCGCACCGTCGATCACCGTGATCGAACGCGCGGCGTTTTCGCGGTCGGTCACAAGAATGTTGCTCACGCCGAGCGCCTTGGAACCCATGTCGCCGATGTTGATGCCCATGTCTTCCTTCTCGTTGGCGCCGATCTGGAAGACCGTGGTGTTGTCCGCAAGGTGGACGATCGTCTGGTAGCTGCCGTCGGCGCCCTTCCAGTCCCACTGCGCCGTAGTTTTATTCCACGTGGTTACCACGTCGGCCATCGTGTCGAACTTGACGTCGATGTTCTCGTGCACCACGCCGACCAGGTGATTGCCGGTTATCTGCACGTTCTGCGCGACCACCTTGGTGGGATCGTGCGCGTCGGTCACGGTGACGGTGAACTTGTTCTCCTGGCTCTTCTGGATGACGTTGAGGCTGAGGGCGTTGATCAGCTCCTCGTCGCCGATGAAGGTCAGCTCGCCGTCCCTGCCGTTGATGGCGCTGCTGATGACCATGGTGCCGGCCACGGCCCACGGAGTGTCCTCGTTGGCTTTCGCCTCGTCCTCCGTGATGTAGTTCGCGAAGGTCTCGGCCCTTTCAAGCCCGTCCAGCGTTCCCTGGCCGAGCCCGTCGCGGATGGCGTTGTTGATCTTGGCGGCGATACTGTCCATCGTGTCGTCCTTGTACAGAGTGATGGACGTCTTCTTGCCGTCGCCCTGGACGATGGTGATGGTCTGGGGATCCTCGACCATGAAGTTTCCGTTGGAATCCCAGAACTTGTCGATGTCGTAGATGCGCGTGTCGCCTGCGGCGATCTCGCCGATGCCAGCCTTCTGGATGGTAAAGGAGGCGGCAAAATCGCGGCCGGTGGGAGAAATATACCCAGCGCCCGTATACACTCCACCAAGGCTGTTCGCACTCTCCAGCACTCCGAATTCGAGCGTTATCGTGCTCGACTTCACCTCACCAAAGTCGCTGCTTGTCGAAAGTGTGTTGAGCTGAAAGAAGGAAAAATCAACCGTTTTATTATCAAGTTCATGTTGATCGAACACATAAGTCATGGGTGTAGCAGAAGCGCTATCATTGGTACGGTTGACAATTATTTTTTGATCCGTTGCTCCAGCGGATGCTACCACGTTGAGAACTGCTTTGTCACCGACGGTAAAGGCCGTAAAATTATCGTCGATATCAAACGTCAACGTCACGCCACCGTAGATACCGTCTAATGTATTGCCGCCGGTCATCGTCTGCATTACCGTTCCGCTGCCTATTTCGGTAACTCCGTCTTGCCCCATCTGGACATACTTATAGTTAAAAGAAACTGTATCGGTTGCGGAATCCTTTGACGCCACTTCAAAAACAATAGACATGTTGAAAGCGGAGTCAGCATTAACAGCGAGAGTAGCAGTAACAAAGGCGGCGGGATCATTCTGTTCGAAAGTAAAAGCGGAAACTGAGGCGTCATCCACCCCAGTTACGGCGGACAAAGTCTCTATCTTGTAATCGCCGACCATAAGGTTGGCGGCGTTCATGGAGATAGACCGAACATTATCATCCTCGGGTTTGACAGCGGTCATACCAAGAGAAGCAACCGGACTTGTAATACCCGAACCAGCAAGGGTACCACCAGTGACATTCCAGCCAATTTCAAACGAAGTGCCTGGCTTCTTTGCAACAATTACAAACGCGCCAGCACCGGCTGTAGAGTATTCCACCAGATCCGAAAGCCCCGCCTGAGCATTAATCATTGACTGAAGCGAAGACACAGCAGAAGCAACAGAAGTTACATCAGCAGTAAATTTCAGCGTGTAGCTCGTTCCGTCGATATCAATTGTTATCGTGCTGCTCTGAACGGGAGTACCAGCAAAAACTCCTTCAAAATTAGCAAACCCGACCGTCGACTCCTTCAGCGATTCCTGCACGGCGTGTTTTACCTTGAAGATGTCGGTCTTCTGAATCTGCCCCTTGCCGGCGACGGCGTCGATGGTGATCTTGAAGTTGCCCTCGGCGGCCGACTTCTGGCCGAACTGGTCGATGGTGCGGAGACCGCCCCGGACGCTGACTTCGGTCTTGAGTTCGTCGGTCGACCACAGCACGGCGGCGTCGCCGTTCAGCAGTTTCTTCTTGTTGAACTGAGTGGTGTTGGCGATGCGGTCGATCTCCTCGGTGAGCTGGTCGATCTCGAGCTGGATGTACGAGCGGTCGTTGGCGGTGAGGGTGTCGTTGGCCGCCTGCACGGAAAGCTCGCGCATGCGCTGCAAAATGGAGTGCGTCTCGCTGAGCGCTCCTTCCGCGGTCTGGATCATGTTGATGCCGTCCTGCGAGTTGCCGACGGCCTGGTCGAGGCCGCGGACCTGGGCGCGCATCTTCTCGCTGATGGCCAGCCCCGCCGCGTCGTCGGCGGCGCTGTTGATGCGCAAACCGGAAGAAAGCTTGGCTATGGACTTCTGAAGCGCGTTGGTCGTGCTGTTGACGGCGTTGTACGCCTGCAGCGCGGGAATATTATGGTATACTCTCATTGTATTTTACCTCCCTGTGGATGTTCTCTCCCCGTCCGTGGGGATTTGATTATTATATTTCAGCGATTTAATTCGCCCTCTTTGGCGCTTTCCGCGAGACGTGATCAGTTTTTCGACGCCCCCCCTTCATCAACAATCTTTTTTTCCATGCTACACTTCTTGTCGGTATTCAGGAGCCAAATCTTTAGTAACCGGGAGTTCGGCGACAGGCCTTTTCTCCCGGAGTATGTCTACAAGATATCGGCGAACGACGTCCGCGCGCTCCTCGCCGCCCTTTTCAAGCGCCGCAAGCTCCTTGCCGAGCCCCTCGATCAGCGCGTGCAGGTACTTCCGGTTTCCCTCCCCCTGCTCGCGTATCAGAAGGTCCTCCAGATCCTCTCTGCGGCGACGAAGAAGCTCCTGAAGCAGCAGCGGAATCTCCTCGTCCTCCGGGGTATAGCCGTACGCGTTGGCAAGACTGGTGAGCGCTTCCAGCGCGTTCCCCGTCCAGCAAAGGTCTCTTCCCATGAGTGCCCGCGCACGTTCTTTTAAAAGCGCGGCCGCGAAGTCGACGGATATGTTGCGCCCTTCGAAAGCCTCGATGGACGCCTGAAAGTGATTCGACGCCTCCAAAAAACGCCCCTCGCCGTGGAGGTGTCGGGCCATCGCCCAGAGGAACGTCGGTTCCCATCGGGCGGACACTGGGTCGACGCGGGAATGGAGCAGATCGGCAACAACGATCTCGTTCAGTTCGAGAGGTCTCTCCTGGCTGCGGGCGAGGAACCCTTCGAGAGGGGGGCGTATCCGCTCCTCATTGGCTGGAAACATTATCTCCAGTTCTTGAAAAACCGGGGCGGATATCGCGGAGGTTGTCATGAACTCAAGCCAGTCGCCGAAAACAAGGAGCGCCCGCTCCTGCGCCTCGAAGTACTCTTCATGCGACCTTCGCCAGAGGGCGAACTCCTCTTCGTCGGCGAGATTGAGCCGGGCTTCGTCGCCAAGGAGGATGGAAAGGTAGCTCTGGCCGATGTAAGCCAGCATGGCGTTCTCCTCAACGATTCTCTGCAAAAGGTCGTAGAGTTGGTTGACGGGGCCGCGCAGTATTTCGCGCTCGTGCGGAAGGCCGCCTATGGCATCGAGCGAACGGCGTCCTTCAGCAATCTGCTCCGCCGATTTTTGGAACGTGCCGCGGAGCGCGGCAAGGCGATCAAGAACCAACGATGAACGGTCGTCCGTCCAGTCGGCCCCAAGTTCCTCGTCAACAATGGCGAAGCTGCTCGACGCGGACGAGCCGACTCCTCGAAGATAGTCCGCCAGAGGCCGTATTTCCGTTCCCCGGATGAGCGCTCCCCCCTCCGTGCAGTCCCACACTGCGCAGGGCATCTTCGGGATCATCTCTTCGAAGGTATCGATGAAAAACTTCCAGACGCGGGTCGTCTGGACCGTACCTCCCAGCGCCGCAGGGACGGAAATCCGCTGCTCTTTGAGTTCATCCCCTCCGGAGGCGTCCCAGGCAGTCTGGTTCGTATGCGTCCTTCCGTCCTCTCCAAAGGCAAGGTCCTGCCCGACGAGGGCGATCCGGTCGACTCCGAGGTAGGCCAGCAGCCCCATCCCCATGTGCGCAACGGACGATCCCGAGGGGAGAACATCGCCGCCGAGCGCTCCGGCGATGACCTCCCGGTCCAGGTTTATGCTCTCTTTTCCCACCACGCAGAGGCGCCCCGGCCAGCGTCCGGCGATCTGCGGGAAGCAGACCGACTGCACGACGAGTACGATGTCCTTCAGACTCGGCTCGTTTGTATCGTAGTAAGGGCGGAAGTACTTTTCGTAGGTTGCGGCGCCGCGCTCGAGGGCACAGACGAAGTGCGGGCGTATCCCTTGAGCGGCCATCTTGCCGAGGAGCGTGTCGGCGCAGACGAGGACGAGTCGGTCTTCAAGCCCTTTCAGGAGGTGAAGATTCTTGTCGAGCGACGGCCCGGCGGAGAGGACGACGCCGCTGAACCCTTTGAACTTTCCTTTGAGCGGAGCAAGACGCTCGCGGAAGAGGATCCACGGCGTCGCCAGCGCCATCTGCCGAAAGCCGAGGAGCGTGTCCTCCGCGGAGTCGCCGAGGCGCTGCATCTGGAAGTTGATCCGTCCGACATACTGTTTGAGCGTTTCCCGGAAGGCCTCGGAGGCGACTTCCATCTCGCCCGGGTGAGAGTGCACATCGAAGATCCCTCCCACGAAGTGGCCGCGGTGGCCGAAAGCGGCCTGCTGCATCTCGTTCAGGAGCGCGTCGTCTCCGGCGAGCAGCGGAAGAACTTCGAAGGGCGCCTTGTGGTCGAAAATACTGGAACTCTCAAGGAGAAAGAGGAAGAGTTTTATGCTCGGTTCCAGCAGGATGACGAACTGTCTACGCTTAATTCTGTTGAGCAGTCCCGTAAGGTAGCGCGGCGTGCCGATGCCCGCGACCACAAGGACGGGCTTCGTCCCCTCGGGGATCGCGTTCAGCGCCGCGTTGGACTCGAAGAAGGGCTCGTCGTAAAACCCCTTCCACCACGTGCCGCGAGGGGTTTCTTCCATCTGGAGCGAAAACTTCGCGCCGGACTTCATCTGGGTCCGCATAAACTCGCGGATGCGCTGGACCAGAAGCGGCTGTTTCTGTTCCAGCGCCTTCAGGTTGCGTTCAAGCGTCTGGTTGCTCTGCTGCTTTTTCTTCGACGGGCTCATCGGGCGGTTCCTCCCTTCTTGAGTATGTCGGCCGGGAAGGCGCCGGCCTTCGCGGCGGCGAGGTTGGCGTTGCGGATGGCCTCGACCAGTTCGCTGCGGAGGATGACCAGGTCGCGGGGGGCGTTGATGCCCAGCCGGACCTGGTCGCCCTTGACGTCGACGACGACGACTTCGATGTCGTCGCCGATGAAGACGGACTCCCCCTTCTTCCGCGAGAGGGCGAGCACGGTCAGTCGCTCCCTTCCGCTGCTTCGGGGGAGGCGGCGGGCGCGGTGCGCATCATCTTTTCGCGCAGTTCGGGGGGCAGTATGGGCGTCTGCAGCGACAGATCCTCGTCGTCCAGTATGATCTGGCGCGCGACCCGGAGTGCGGTGTTGACGACGATGGGGGCGCGCAGGTTCGCCGAGGCGTCCCACGGCCTGTCGGAGGGTATGGCGACGACGACGAGCATGGCGAGCGCGTCGGGCGTCTCGCACTTGAGGAAGGCGAGGTCGGCGCGCTCGAGCTGGATGCGGTATTCGGGGAAGAATGTATGCGGCGTGACGACGGGAAGGGCGACGTCGCCGTCGGTAAGGCTCTGAATCCATTTGACGGGGTTGTCGTCCTCGCCCGCGAGCGCCCATCGCGTATGCCCTTCGAAGCCGGGGATCCCTTTGGGAAAGTGAAGTACGTCTTCGTCCTCGACGGTGAACGGGCCGAAGCGCGTGGTATTGATCATCATAGGCACGTGTGTTTGCACCTCCGGGTGTTGTGTGTGCTGCTGTTTTAGGTATCGGCGGTCGCCGGGGGGGAGATTAGGGGCGGGCGTCGGCGCGTGCATGCGAGGCTCACCGCTCTTCGAGGCTTTTCCGGAGGGATGAAAAAACTCCGCCGTGGGGATCGTCCTTCTTCAATACGGCCGGGGGAAAAACCAAGAGGAGAAAAAACAGCTGAGCTTGACCTTTTGATACTTTTAAGTTATCGTTTATTTCCGGAAAGGAGGCGGAGAGTTTTTGTTTTCGATTGTCTTCTATAGAGATCGCAGGGGCCGGGAACCTGTGAAGGAGTATCTTGAAACGCTTCACTCAAACGGAGAGAAGAACAAGGATCATCGAACGAAACTGAAGAAAATTTACGAGTATCTTGGGGTTCTATCTTCTTTGGGAACCTGTTCGGGTATGCCGTATGTAAAGCATATCAAAGAAAGTCTATGGGAGTTGCGTCCTTCCTCGGATCGAGTTTTCTTCTTTTGCTGGGACGGACACTCGTTTGTCCTTCTGCATCATTTTACAAAGAAATCGCAGAAAACACCCCGCAAAGAGATAGAGCAAGCCGAGCGAAACATGAGAGACTTTTTGGAAAGGAGCGCCGCAAGATGAAGAAAAATTCCGTTGACTTTCCCCCGGCGGGCGAAAGTTGGGCGAGCTTTAAGGAACGTCTTTTCACCGCCGAGGAACGGCGGGAACTTGACCTGAGAGTCGAGATAATCAGCGAGATGGTCAAAGCGCGAGAGGATCGCGGGATAAGCCAGCGTGAACTGGAGTCCGCGAGCGGGGTAGCTCAGCCAGTGATTTCGCGCGTCGAGCGTGGAACGACCGATCCGCGAGTCTCGACGCTTCTCAAGCTGCTGGCTTCACTGGGGAAGACGCTGAAGGTCGTCCCGTTGGAGGACGGAGCAAAGCATAAGATTGCCGAACCCAAAATATAAGCTTTGCACACTACACAACCGCAAATTTCTAAGGAAACTGTGATTTATATCACGGATATATCAATTTTCACGCGACACACGTTGACATTGTACCCTCTCACGCTACCATGTTTTGAAAACCCACCGAAGGGGGCGACGTCATGGAACGCAGAATCCTCGTTCAACTCAAGCGTTGGAAGGAATCCGGAAACCGCAAGCCGCTGATTCTCAACGGGGTGCGGCAGGTCGGTAAAACATGGGCTCTCAAAGAGTTCGGCAGGACATGCTACCGGAATGTCGCGTATTTCAACTTCGAGGAGCATGCGGAGTACAGGCAGTTTTTCGAGACCACCAAGGATGTTCGGCGCATCCTTCAAAACTTGGCGATGGCGGGCGCGCAGAAGATCGACCCGGAAGACACCCTCATCGCTTTCGACGAGATCCAGGAGTGCTCCATAGCGGACCGGACGGATCGCCTGATCTCGCTTTGAGAGAAGATGTAGGGGAAATTCGCCACTTCTCTTTGCGGGGAGCCTGGCGCTTCCTTGCGACTCTCTCGCCGCAGGGAATTCGCACACAAGAGGAAAGGGAGACTACAACGAAGGATTCTTCAGGATACGGCTGAACAGAAACGACCGGAGATCACGGCGTCCATCAATGATCGCGACAACATAGACTCTTTTTTCGATTACCGTATAGAAAATCCGATACGGTTTGAAAAAAACTTCACGATAATCGACCACCCCTATCTCCGCCAGCTCAGACGGGGTGACGCCTCGAAACGGAAATGCGGCGAGTCGGCCGAAAGCGTTTTCGATTTGCGCAAGCACGTATTTAGCTTTTTCTGCATCGTCGTGCTGTGCAATAAATCCGCAAGTTTCCGCAAGGTCGCGAGAAGCATCGTCCGTGACCAAAACCTCGTACGTCATCGGCACTCTTCGAGCCCTTTCCTAAGGGATGAAAAAACCTCCTCCGCCGGGCGGACCTTTCCTTCTTCGATCTGACGTCGGCCCAAAGAGAGAATTTTAAGAAGCGCCAGCGTTTGCTGCGTCCGCTCGTATTCCGCAATATCCTGCACTACGGCTTTGGCCTCGCCGTCGCGGGTTATAATAAGCGGTTCGCCTCGCTCGCTCAGAGTACGAACAATCTCATCGGCATTCTCCTGCAGATATCCCACCGGCTTTACGTTGGTCGCTAAATTCAAAGAAATCTCCCCCCTCTTGGTCATTCCCTAAAAATCGTTTCTTGTGACTGAATTGTATCATGCGATATGACGAGAACGAAAGGTTTTCCCGAGTCCTTGGGCGGAAGGCGTTTTTTCAAGAAGGAGATTGATGAACCTACAGTCTCCATCGACTGATCAAAAGAAGACTCCCGCCATTCTCACCGCGATTCCTGACGAAAAACCACCAACCATGGAAATCCAAGCTCCAGCCCCTTGACGACAAGAGAATGCGATTTACAATGTAAAGCACGTGGAGGTGGTGAAATGACGACTATTACGCTTCGGATGTCCGAGGAAGACACCAGGCTCATCAGGCAGTATGCGGAAATGACAGGAACAACGGTATCTCAGTTCGTCCGCCAGGCTGCTTTGGACCGGATCGAGGACGAGTATGACCGGTCGGCCCTTACGCGATACCTTGAGGTCGCCGAGCGGGGAGATTTTATTCCCTACGGGGAGGCTCGCCAAGACTGGGAACTGGAATGACAGGGTACCGGGTAGAAATCGACCGCGCTCTTTCGCGACGGATAAAAAAACTGGACAGACCTGTTCGGGAACTCTTGGACAAGTACATCGGTACCCATCTTGAGGGGACGACGGAACCCAGAAGGTTTGGACGTCCGCTTGCAGGAGATTTACGCGGATTGTGGCGCTACAGGATCGGCGATTGGAGGCTGATCGTGCGGATCATCGACGACCGGGTGCTGATCCTGGCTCTTGAGTTCGACCGGAGAGATGCCGTGTATAAACAATAACAATTTGTCTAAGAGTTGAGTTTCGACTATGAAGAGGAGATGTACCTGCGGGAGAGCTACAGGAACCGGGTTTCGTACGAGTATCCGTCGCTGAAGTTGTGGGAGCTGGACGCAGACGAGCTTGAGAGCAGCAACAACCCGTTTGATTGGGCGCTCTACGCAGGGAAGTGCGCGCTTGAGAGCGACCGGAGCGAAACGCTCAAACTTGATTACCTGACGAGACTGATCGAGAAACTCGACGCGAAGGGGTGGACACACGACGAGAAGCCGGCGCTCTTCCGCTTCATGGACGCACTGCTGCATCCGAAGAGTCCGGAACTGCGGAAGGCGTACGATGAATTCAGAGAACAGCGAAGGAAGGAGGGGAAGATCGTGTTGTTGAGCGTGATGGAGGAAAGAGCGCAGGAGAGAGGCAAGAAGATGGGCGAGGCGAAGAAGGCGCTCGCCGTCGCCTCCGAGATGCTGGATGCGGGCGAGTCCGCGGAGAAGATTCTGCGATACTCGAAGATCTCCCGGAAGGAACTCGACAAGCTGGTCGCGGCACGCCGGAACTAATGGCGGGGTTGCCGCGCCTCGCTTGAACGCGGGCGTATTCACCCGATCAAGAAGGGGCTGCGACCGTTTCTTCGCGGTTTCCGGCGTCAGCGCGGCGAGTCGCCGCCGAGCCGGCGGACTTCCTCTTCCGGGAGGCCGGAATACTCGGCGGCTTCGGCGACGCTCAACCCGGCGCGCAACATCCCAAGGGCGATACCGCGTCTCGTTCGATCCTCGCCGAGGGCGATCCCCTCCTCCAAGCCGATCTCTTTGCCGATCTCTTTACCGATCTCTATGCCTTCCGCTCTGCCCTCCTCTCTTCCCCGCTTCACCTTGGTCTCCACGGTGCTGAGCAGATCCATCAGCCACTTTTCCCGGGCTTCGTAAACTTCGCGCTCCTCCTTCGTGGCCGAGAGACGCTCCAGCATACGCATCGCCTTGTTCACGGAGGGCGTCGCCTTCAACTCCTCGGGCATCGTTTCGGAGTCGTACCGACCCGCAAGCTTCAGAAAATGGACCCATCTGTCCAGGGCTTCGGTCAGCGAGTCGGCCAGCGTCTCGTCGTACTTGCGCAACTCGATGAAGTGGATTTCGAACTCGTCCAGCAGTTCCTCCCCGCTCAGCACGTTCTTCACCTTGTAGACGTTGTGGTAGGAGGGTTCAACGTCGAGATGGTTGAAGTTCAGGATGTTGATGCAGATGGCTTTGCCGAGTTCGGAGTAGGACGCTCCCTGCTCGATCTGTCCACGGTAGAGACCGCTCCAGTAGTACAGCGAACGTTTGGCGAACCACTCCTCCGAAAGCACCTGCATTTCTATGTCGTACCACTTGCCTTCGGCGCTCCGCGCCTTGATGTCCAGCACGCTCCCCTTTTCTTCGAGGAACTGCTTCTCGTTGTACGGGTTCTTTATCTCAAGATCGGTCACCCGATCCGCCTCCGAGACGATGGAGTTGATCAGGTCGATCAGTATGTCCTTGCTCTCTTCGCTTCCGAAGAGCTTCTTGAAGACGAAGTCCACCCGCGGATTCATTTTGCACACGGTCGATTCCTCCTTCCTTGCAACGCCATGATAGCACCCCCGCGAAAAGAAGAAAAGACGCGCGGATTTCGACTGGGCGCTCTACGCGGGGAAGTGCGCGTTTGAGAGCGACCGGAGCGAAACGCTCAAACTTGATTACCTGACGAGGCTGATCGAGAAACTCGACGCGAAGGGGTGCACACACGACGAAAAGCTGGCGCTCTTCCGCTTCATGGACGCATTGCTGCATCCGAAGAGCCCGGAACTGCGGAAGGCGTACGATGATTTCAGAGAACAGCGAAGGAAGGAGGGGAAGATCGTGTTGTTGAGCGTGATGGAGGAAAGAGCGCAGGAGAGAGGCAAGAAGATGGGCGAGAAGATCGGCGAAGCGAAGAAGGCGCTCGCCGTCGCCTCCGAGATGCTGGACGCGGGCGAGTCCGCGGAGAAGATTCTGCGATACTCGAAGATCTCCCGGAAGGAACTCGACAAACTGGTTGCGGCACGCCGGAACTGAGGGGGATGTAGCAACTCTTTGACGGTTAGAAGATGTGATTAGCAATGTAGCGAAGGCCGCCACGATTCTGTAGCGGGCCAATGATTGGGTCTCGATGGGTTCCATGAGTGAAGAATCGTCTCCTCGCTTTTGCGATTCCGGACGGCCGCTCGGGAATGCCGCGCGACGAGCGACAAGATGGAATCATCCGGTAGGTGCGAAAAAATACACTGAAAACCGGATTTTGCATAGAGACACAAGAGATGCTGGAACTCGGCTCTTAAAACATTTTTCAAGTATCGTCAGTGCGGAATGTCGGAGTACGATGCTTCGATGTCCGAGCGAAAAAGGAAAACCATGCGCTTCCGCACGGAGCGGGAGCGTATGTGCAGTACGGTGTCAATGAATTCTCGCGGCAGACCATACGCGGGATCGCACCACTCCTCCGGACAGCCCGGCCGGAGGGGGCGCAAAGGCTTATTCGAAGGAATCTTCGAGGGCTTCGACGGAGGCCTCGAGGAGGAGCTTCATTATATTTTCCGGAATTTCGTGCTACGGTTCGATATGCGCATCTTGAGGGGCACGGGGAGTTTTCCGAGGCGACGGCGCGATCATCATCCTTCGCTGCGGTCTTCGATGGCCTCCTGCTCGGTCTGTTCCTCCCTCCGCTGAACGTCCGCAGGGAGTTGTTTGATGAGTTCTATAATCTCATCCAACGGATCCATTCCCTTTGATTTGCGCTCCACTTCGGCCTCGACCCGCCGCTTGATGCGATAGGCCACCAACCAATCTCCCAGCTTTTCTCCCATCCTGTCGCCATTTCGGAAGCCGTCCCGCAAATTTTCCAGAATGGAGACCTGCTCCGAGGTCAGTCCGTTGTAGATCTCCTGCTCGTCGCGACGGGAGAGTTCGGACTGGGAGCCTATTCCGACGGAGAAGACGTCGATGTCCTGAAAGGGGTTGTTTTTCGCCGACTTCTCCACCATTCTTGTGTATTTTTCGCTTATCTTGGAGAACGCGGCGGTGCTTTGGGCTTCGTACTCGAAAAACTCTCCTTCGCAGCAGCCGAAGAGGTTGCGACTGTCCATCTGCTTGCGGATGAAGCTCCGTCTGTACCAGGGAGAGAAGGCGGCGAAGTAGCCGGATATGTAGCCAACGAAGTAGTCCTGTATGGAGTTGATTTCGCTTGCGGGCAGCTCGTCGAAGGGGTCGCGGTAGGAGGACGTCCTCTCCGGAAAATCGCGGGGGAAGAGCTTGCCTAATCCGGAGTCGAGGTAGCCGTTGTAGTTGAACACGAAGAATGAGTATAGAAACCGCTCTCCGTCCTTTTGGAAGGAGAGGAGGAAGGGGTAGGCGAAGGAGCCTTTCCAACGGTGGTACGGAATGCTGCTTTCGCCAAAGATCATTCGAAGCGCGGTGTAGGTCTTGGCGAGGTTGCCGCTTATGAATATATCCGCTCCGCGCACGTTTAGGTAGTAGGTAGGATCCATCGAAACGGGGACCATCTTGTCCTGAAAGTGATGCAGGTATTCGTCGGGGTATCGCGTGAGTTTGTAGGCGTTCCCAGGCGTTCGGAATTCGATGGAGACGCTTCTGCGAAAAGGACGGGGAGCCGTTGGTTCGTACTCTTTGTATACGAAGTGGAGCAAGTCGGTGTTCTTCTGGTCGGCGATAAGCACCTTGAATCACCTCGTGTCGGTCTGTTCGCCGAAGCGGTTGTTTCGCGCTCGGCGTCTTTCGGGACGCTCGCCCCGATGGCCTGCGGATAGGGTCTTCGTAGGGCGGTGCGCTCCGCAGACGCGGCGAATTCGTCCAGCGCCGTCAGCGGTCGAGCACTTTTCGCAGGTCATCGAGCTGCGCGCAGACGAGCAGCTCGACCATGTCGCGGGGGAGCTTTCTGCGCGTGCCGAGGATACGCTCTTCGAGCGCGGCGGGGTGTGCGCCGAAGCGATACGCGAGAAGGTCGAGCATCGTCTTCCGCTTTCCCTTCTTGAGTCCTGCGATTCTTCCCTCTCTCTCGGCCTTGTCAAACTCCTTTCGTATGGAACTCAGAGGCGTCAGCTCCCTTCTTTTTTTTACCGCACTTTCGTTCCGGGGCTGCGACTGGGCGAAGCGGACTTCCTCCGCTCCCCGATCAGGGGTTAGCGGAGGAAGTCCACGAGGGTGGGCTGGACGATCTTGGCGATGACGGCGAGGCTGGATTGGTAGACGGCTTGCGCCATCAGGAACTTGGTGCTTGTTTCGGCGAGGTCGACGTCGGAGACCTTGCTGTAGAGTTCGGTGATGTAGACGTTGTTCTGCTTGAAGCGCGCCTGATTGTTATCGTACCGGTTGAGCAAGGCGCCGCCGGATGTACGGCATCGGAGCAGGTTGTCGATGAAGTCGTCGATCTGCTTCAGCATGACGTTGCTCAGCCCTTCCCGGTCTTCGGCTGTAACGGAGTCGGCGAGCTTTTCGAGGACGCCGAAGAAGTCTGTCTTCTTGCCGTCGGAGGCCGTCCGGACGACGACGTTCTGGGTGTAGCGGCCGGAGGCGCTCGGAGGGCGGGATGCCGTTTGGTCCACTCCGACTCCTGTCAATGAAGCTTGCGCCGTCCCTCCGATTTCGACGGAGTACCCACGAGGCGAAGTAATGACGAGGTACTTTTGCCCCGCAGTCCCGTTATCGACCAGCTGCGCTTTCACGTCCATTCCCTGGAAACGGGCGTTGATCGCGGCGACCACGTCGTCGGCGTCGATGCTCCCGGATTCGTTGCTGTCCGCTATGGCGTTGAGGTCGATTGTATGGGTATACCCGTCGATAGCGATCTCCAGAGTGTCTCCGGCGGCAGGAGCCCATGCGGCAAGGTTCACGGTTCCCCGTATCGCGTTGTCGATCTCCACGGTGGCGGCGACGTTTCCCTCCACGTCGAAAATGGAGACGGGAGAGCCGTCCTTGGCGGCGATGTGAAGCGAGACCGGAGAGGCGGGAGCGGTGACGTCGCCGTCGAAAAAGTTGACGTCGAGCCACCCTCCCCCGGCGGAACGAAGTTTTTCGGCGATCATCTGAGGTGTATCGCCCGCCGAGATATCCACGTCGACCGTTCGTCCGAGGGACTCTATCCGGATGGTTCCGGCGGTAATCGTCGTCGGAGGATCCATCGGGTTGAAGGAGCCCCCGGTCAATCCCGAGGCGATTCCCATCTGCATGGCGATTCCCGCCGTGTGCGAGGGGTTCCACGTCGGGTCGGCTATGGGAAGGTCGACGATGCGAAGGGATTCCCCGTTCAACGCATACAGGGCGACCTGATCCGTATTCGCGGGGGGAGTCGCATTGTCCTTCAACACCGTGTAGCCGAGCAATTTTTCTCCCGCCGCGGCATTCACCTGTTTGACGATCTGATCCATCACCTTGACCTGATCCACTACCTGTGGTGTTGCCAGCGGGTCGACGGCGACGTCGTCGGGGTAGAGCTTGACCTTGAAGTCCTCTCCTCCCACCGTGACCTTGATCTGCGCCGCGGCGTTCCGGTCGACGCAGGGGATGTTCGGGAAGACGGCGCTACTGCCTCCGGTGTTCTGAATCGCCGTGGAAAACCCGAAGTCCATGGCGTAGCCTGAAGTGTTCTTGTCGAAGACGACGAGCGGCTTGTTCGTCTTCGGGCGGATCAGAAGGCGCTTGGTCGCCTCTTCGAAGCTGAGGCTGGTTCCCAGGCCCTCCTCGGTTTCGTCTTCCTGCACGACGACCTCGAGCCAGTCGCCGGCGACCTGGCGGATGCGTTCGGCTAGCTCTTCGACGGTCACGACTTTCGTTCCGCCGTCGTCGTCTATTTTGAGTTCCGCATAGTTCGCGCCGCTCTCGAAGCGCAAGTGAAGGTTGCCTTTGTCGAGGGTGATATCCCCGTCGAATTGGACGCTTTTGAGCGTCGTCTCCATGCCCAGCAGCGAGGCGAAGTCGATATGGCTGTGATCTACCGCGCGTTTCGACGGCTGCGATGCGACGGTGACCGTCTCGTCCGTCAGAGGGTCGAAGGATGAGGAGAAAAGCGCGCGCGCGCCTCCCGTCAGCTCCACGCTGAATGCGACTCCGGCGTTCCGGGCCGCGAGGACAATCATATCGCCTGCGGAATTCACTCTTGAGACCATTCCCGGAACGTTTGACAGCTTGTCCGCTATGCTTGAGAGAGCTTCCCCGACGGCGATATTGATCGTCGTTTCGTTGCCGTCGATGGAAACGGTGATTTTCCCGTCCGCGGTAGGGGGGACTCCGCTGACGCTCGCGATGGACTGCGGCTGGTCGACCAAGTCCGTCTCCGGCCACCCGGTCACCTGGACGGGTTCTCCGGTGTGACTCTGGAAGACGAGGCGCTGAGTCCCGGAGGCAACGTCTTTCTGTACTGAAACTGAAAGAAGACGGCTGACGTCGCCCATCTCGGTGCTGCTGTTGATGATTTCGGCGATCTGATCGAGAGAAAGTCCTTTTACTTCACCGTCGTCGCGGAACTGGTTGTAGTCGGTCAGTTCGACGATGTTGCTCCGGTTGCTGTCGGTCCAGTCCTCGGAGAGGCGAACTTTGACGACTCGCTCGCCGACGGAGATTTGGAGTATTTCGTCCCGTCCGCTCCAGACGAAGTCCATGGGCAACTCCACGCTGGTGAGCGTGTTCGAGGTGTAGTCTTCCGGGAAGACCTCGCGTCCGTGAAAGCTGACGTTGCCGACGACGCTCTTCTCCACCTCGTACTGCACCTTGCCCGTGTTGCCGTTGTAGACCACGTTCCCCTGCGCGTCGCGCTCGAAGGGGCGGACGCCGGTGGAAAGGCCGGAGAGCAAAAAACGCCCCTCTACGGAGTAGTTCGCGATGTTGCGCAACTCCTCCTGCAGTTCGTTGATCTCCGCGGCGATGGCCTGAGTCTCGCCCGGGCCGAGCGCGCCGTTGCCCGCGTAGATGGTGAGTTCGCGGATACGGTGGGCGACGTCGGTCATCTGGTTGAAGGCGGCGTCGGTGTTGGAGAGCCAGGTCATAGCGTCGTCCTGATTGCGGATGTACTGTTTGTTCTCCAGCAGCGTGGTCTGAAGCGCCAGCTCCCGCGTGACGTCGATGGGGTGATCGGACGGACGGGCGTGTTTTTTTCCCGAGGCAAGCTGCTGCTGATAGTCGAGCAGCCGGGAGAGGTTGTTGTGCATATCCGACAGCATAAGGTTCTGGACCATTGAATTGGTAACTCGCGGCATGATGACTCCTCCCTCCGTCCTTTATCTGCCCACGACGCCCATGCCGTTGATGATCCTGTCGAGCATCTCGTCGATGGTGGTGATGTAGCGGGAGATGGCGTTGAACGCCTGCTGGAACTTGATGATGTCCATCATCTCCTCGTCGATGTTGACGCCCATGACGGACTGGCGCTGGTTGTCGATCTGGTTGAGCAGAGTGTTCTGGTTCTTGAGCATGGTTTCGGCGCGCTGCCCCTGCGATCCGAGGTTGGCGATGAACGCTTCGTAGAAGGTGTTGAAGTCGGAGCTGCGGCTTTGCAGCACTTTCGTCTGTTTGAGCTGGGCCATGCTGAGGGCGTTGCTGCCGTCTCCCTCGCCCAGCGTATGTCCGGTTCCGTCGCCGCTTGCCGCGGCGATCAGGCTGCGGTCCTCGTCGATGGCGCGGTTGATGGAGAGATTGCGGCTGGCGCCGTAAAAAGTCGAGATCGGCGTAAAATAGGCGATACCCGTGACCGAAGCGTTCTCTCCCATGCCGTGCCCGGCGTAGTGAAGGGCGTTCATTTCGCTCGAAAGGGTGAAGGCGATTTCGTCGAAGACGTCGGAGAAAGCCAGAATGATATCGTCGCGCGCCTCAAGCACTCCTTTGATCGCGCCGCCTTTGATGTGGTGGCGGACGGTGATGCTCGACTGGCCCTCGGACTTAAGGTCGAGACGGATACCCTCGGAGACCTCTTCAAGGGTGGTCGCCGAGTAGTCGTTCAGAACCGGAACGCGCCGGGCGTTCCTGAATGCGTTGCTCTCCGAGAGATAGAGTTTTCCGTCGAAGGTGAAGGCTGCGTCGCGGGAAAGCTCTTTGAAGCTTGTGTCTCCGTCGCCGTTCAGAAATCCGAGACGTTTGGCGATCTGCAGGCTGCCGCTGGAGTCTCCCAGGACGTTGATCCGGTGTGCTTCGCCGACGACGTTGCTTTCGAGAACCAAAAAGTAAGTATTCGTGGTCTCGTCGAGCCGTATGGAGGCGTGAAGCCAGTCCTCCGGCCTCTCCAGTCCATTGGCGACGCCGTAGGCGCTGTTGATCTTGTTGCGGATGGTTTCCAGCGTATCCTCTTCGACGACGTCGATGGTGACGACGGGAGCGTCGTTGACGACGCCCAGAGTCGAGACAAGACCGCCCTTCACGTCGACAAGTGAAAGGAGGTGATTATCGGGGGATGCGAGCGTCATCTGGGTTCCGGCGGCGTTCAGAGAAGAAGTGACGTTGCCGGCGAAGCTGGTGTTGAAAAATGCGTTCAGCTCGCTGAGCAAAAGGTTTGCTCCGGCAGAGGACGCCGTGTTCACTCCGTCGGAGAGGTCCCATCGACTTGTTCCGGAGTTCCAGGAAACCGTTATTTCCCCTTCGAAACTTCCCGCGGAAACCCTGAAAACGTTTTCGTCTCCTGTCGTTCCGCCGGTCAGCACTACGCCCGCGCCGGGGGGCGTCGAGTCGAAGAGCGACGATGTAGTCCGCGTTCCCTGGCTGCCGACCTGCAGCGAGAAGGAGCCGCTGAGGTTGAGCGCTTCGGTGGTCGTTTCCGGCTTCACCCTGACATTGTCAAACGATCCCGGAGGGCATTCCCCGTCCCCCTGCCCGACCGACCACGCGGTCTCGCTGGCGAGCCGCTTCACCTCGACGAAGTGCGCTCCTTCCGGCGCGCCCTGTTCCACGATCACGTGGACGACGTCGAGATTGGACACGATGTCGAAGAGGTTGTCCTCCACCTGGACGTCGAAGAATCCGTTGTTGCCGACGACGTCGACGAGGACGAGGTGGCGGGTCTTGTCGCCCTGGACGAGAAGCTTGCCGTGCAGGTCGATCTTGAACTCGCCGTCGCCTTCGAGGCAGGGAGGGTTGACGCTGATGTCGAGGAACTTGGAGAGCTTTTCGACCAGAAGATCGCGCCGGTCCAGGAGGTCGTTCGGGTTGCCTCCCGCGCCCTGAACCTGCGCGATGGTGACGTTGAGCGCGGCTATCTGGTCGATGAGCGTGTTGCTCTCCTCCACCATCAGTTTGACCTCGCGGTTCATGGCGACGCGGTATTCGTCGTAGTTGCGGACGAGTTGGTCGAGGTAGACGCTCAGGTTTTTTGTTTTTTCGACCATCTCTTCGCGTACGGCGGAGCTGTCCGGACGTTTGTGCAGCTCCTGGAGGCTGGTCCAGTATTCGTCGAGGGAGGTCTTCAGCCCTTTGCCTCCCGGTTCGTTGACGTAGACTTCCAACGTTGTGAGCGCGCGGTCGATCTGCTCCCAGTAGCCTTTGACGGTCGTTTCCTCGCGGAACTGGATGTCGAGAAACGCATCGCGGAGGCGTGTGATGGCGTCGACCTTGACGCCGGTGCCGATCTGTCCGGGGATGGCGGGGCGGTTGAAGGCCGGAACAGTGAACGGGTCGGTGGTGGAGGGCTCGACACGCTGCCTGGAGTAGCCTTCGACGTCGGCGTTCGATATGTTGTGTCCGGCGGTTTCCATTCCCCGACGGAAGTAGTCGAGGGCGCGGCGGCCCATTTCGAGCCCGAAAAAGCTGTTCAACATGGGGATGGCTGCCTCCTTATCCTTTGAAATCAACGCCGGAGCGCGAGGAGGGGTACATTCCTTCGAGCCGTCGCCACTCCGCGGCCATCATGCCGTTGAGGCGCTGGTTCTCCTCGACGAGCGAGGAGATGATATACATCTCCGACTGAAGCACCTTCACTTGGCGGAGAACTTCGTCGGCTTCTTTTTTCAGCAGAAGGGCCGCTTGTTCAGGAAGCCGCGAACAAATGGCCGATACGTTGGATTCGCACCCGAGCGCGGCCGCCAGCTCGGAAGCGGCGCGTCTGCGCCGCTCTTCGGCGGCTTCCGCGGCGAATCCCGCCGCCTGTTGTTCGCGGAAGAGGTCCTGTAATAATTCGAGGCGCCCTTCTTTGAGCGCCTCTCTCTGCCGTACAGTAACTTCGCCGAGCGTGCGCAGAATCTCCGCCTGCTTGGCCAGCGCGTCTCCCAGAGAGGACGGTGAAGGCACGTCTACTCCTCCCGGTCGAGCAGCCCCGCGCCGATAAGGCTTCGCGCCACTTGGTTCATATCCGGTGAGTAGGTCCCCTCGGCTATTTGTCTTTTGAAATCCTCGACGAGTTGTTCGCGAACGTCGGGTATTTTCTTCAGCTCGCCGGAAACTTTCGCGAGCGCGACGGCAAAGGAGCTGAATTCCACTCCATCGCCCTTTCCCTCTTCGCGGGGAGGTTTGTACCCTTTCTTCGCGTTGAGCTTGTCCAGTACGCCTGGTCCGTACACGCCGGAAATCTTGTCGATCATCTTCATCACCCCAAAAGAAGAAACTTTTCTCTTCACTTTGTTATCGGACGCTGCGCACCCTCTCTTTAGTCCGAGGTACGCAGGTCCACGAAAGTGCGAGGACGGGAACGCCCCCTGCGCGACGCACTGTTTCCGCGGCTCGCTCCAACGTCGTGCCGGTTGTGGCGACGTCGTCCACAAGGACGATTCTCTTCCCCTCGACGCGCCCCGGCATTGGAGAAAAGACGTGGCGGGGAAGCATTTTCCGTTCATCCCGCCCCAGAGAGGTCTGTTCTGTGCGCCGCTCGCTCCAGACGAGCCCTTCGCGGGCCGGAAGCTTCCACTCCTTCGCAGCCCCCTCCGCAAGCGCAAGCGACTGGTTGTACGCCCGCTCGCTCCCACGGTGCAGGGGGACGGGAACGAGGAGGTCCGCTTCCGGGCGGGGAAAGACGCGCCCCAGCGCACGCCCCATGGCGACGCCGAGCGCCCGGTCTCCCCCGTATTTCAGCGCGAGCACAAGCTCGCGGAGCACGCCGTCGTGCTCTCCGCCCGACCAGAGCGGGAGGCCATCAAGCTCCATCGGCATCGGCGGCTCAAGGCGCCGCAACAGACAGAGAACGCACGCGGACTCTCCGAGCGCGCCGCAGAAGGGGCACGCCCGGGGCCAGAAAAGGTGCGCGGCAAAGCGCGAAAACTCCTCAAGAATACTCAATCGGCCGCCTCAGGAGCATGAGGGCGCCCTCTTTCGGGGCGAAGCCGTGCGGAACGAGAAAGGGAGCGAGTTCGCTGGTATAGGTGATGATCAGCGGAATCGGCTTGATCGCGGGGTGGTTGAGCGTATAGTCGAGCAGCGCGGTACCCACCTTTTTTCCCTGATGGTCCGGGTGCACCATGATGTCCCACAGGGATCCCCTGTAAACGAAGTCCGTCAATATCCTGCAGAAAGCGACAAGGTGCTCCTCGTGGCGGACGCTGAAGCACATCGAGGTGCCGCGGAGCATCCGGTCGATGTCTTCGACGGAGCGGCTTCTCCCCCATCGTGTGAAGCGGTAGAGGTTTGCCAGTTCGGAGGCGGAGACTGCGTTCTTGCTGTCGTAAAAAAAGTAGCCGCCGTTCACGGCCTTTCCTCCATGCCTCCGTGGGCCGCAAGGGCCATGCCGCAGACGATGGAGCGGAGATCGGACTTCCTGGCGTCGGAGGCGACCGGGAGCTGCATGACCTGCCCCGTGCCGCAGACCGGGCAGATCCACATGACGCGGGCCATTCCGTCGCCGTCGGGCGTTCCGGCGATGACTTTTGTTTCTCCGCAAATTTGACAGGCGACTATGAGCATGTTTCATTCCTCCACAGGGTACTTAATTTTCTTCGGCGGGGCGTATCTCGATGGAAACGCGCACCGGGCCTTCCGTATGAATGTCCTCGGCGGCGGAAATTTCGACGAGTACCGGACCTTCCGACCGTGAAAGACGGTCCACGGCTTCGAAGAATTGCGCGCCGTCGAGCGTTCCCACATTTCCGGTGACGGGGTCGGGCTTGATGTCGTCGGCGACGGCTTTTCTGTTCACGGTCCGAAGGATGAGATGCAGCTCGGTTTCGGCGTTGATCCCCTCGTAAGGGGTAAGCGCACGGCGGATGAGAAGCTCTCCCTTCCTGTAGACGAGGACGCTGTCGTTCACTTCGTAGACGACGCGGATATCCTCCCCGAAGACCGCATTGGCCTCCGCGATCGCCCGGACGAATTTTCTCGACGGCTGCCCCGTGCACTCGGCGATACGCTCGGCCTCCTTTTCAAGGTCGACGGAAAGGAGCACTTCGGAGGACGACTGGCCGGTTCTGGCGGCGACGACGAACTCCGCCTGCCTTCGCAGCTCCTGGAAGATGCGTTCGACATCCTCGCGGCTGCTCATCGGTTCTACGGGCGCCTGGGCGAGTATTTCCATGGCGAAGACGGAGATGCGGCCGCTGCGTACCTGGATGAGGCCCTTTCGAAGCGATTCCGCTTCTTCCTTGAGCTCTTCGATCGAGCGCGAAAGCGCGACCTTCTCCTGCTCCACCTGCTCTTTTTCCGTTTGAGTGCGCATAAGACTCGAACGAGCCTCGTCGAGCAGGGGAGCGACGCTCTCCAGCTCGGTCTGGACTTCGGCGAGCTTCTTCTGCTGCTCTTGAAGTCTGGTCTCGCTGCCGACGAGGTTGATCGCCATGAGTTCGGCTTCGTCGCGGCTTTTCTGAAGATCCCGGGTGAGCGTCTGAAGCTGTCCTTGGATGAATTTCATGCTGAAGAGGGCGGTTCGGACGTTGTCGGAGATGACGGTCATGGTGACGAGGATGGCGATGGAGATGAGAATGCCGGTGAAGGCGGTGATCACCCTGCTGGTGTCGCGGGGGCGAAGGCCGAAGAGGGAGATGCGGCGTTTGCCTATCCGCATTCCAAGGACGTCCCCGAGGTACGCGAGGACGCCGCTGAGGAGGATCAGCGTGAGAATGAGCCTCCAGTTCATGTCCGACCAGATTTGGATCTGCATGCGCACTCCCCTCGATCTTCCTCCGCTGAAACGCCCGGACGCCCGAAAACGTCAACGTGACTATTATAGCAGGTCGGGAAAAGGATTGTGTCCGAGCAGCCCGCGAATCTCCTCCGCGGTACGGAGGTCGCCCCGGTTCATGCCCGGACACAGCAAGGCCGCTTCATTCCACGCTTCTTCCGATTCGAGCAGCGCGGGCCAGAAGGGAAAGGTACGGCACTGGAGCGGACGGACCCTGTAGATCGAACATCCGTCGGAGGTCGCGTCATAGAAGACGCAGTCTCCGTTGGTTCTTTCCTTCAGGCTGGGGGCTCTCCATCTCGAGGTGACATACCGGCGGCGAAACTCGTTCACAGGAAGAGAGAGGAACTGCGACATCCGTTCCTCCTCTTCCCGCGTGAAGTAGATCGCTCCCGGCTCCCCGCGGCAGCACCGGCCGCAGCCGAGACAGGCGAAGCGAAGTCCGTCCTCCCACCACACTTATTCCGGCTCCTCCTCCGAACGGCGCCGTTCGGCGAGCGCCTCCGACGAGTCCAGGTGGACGACGAGCTGGTCGTAGAGCATCCGCCACATTCCCGCGCCGCCCTCCTTCGCCAGCTGCTCCGCTGACATTTCGACGGAGAGGTCCTCCAAGGGGCCGAAGGGACGCTCGGAGTCGCTTTTGCCGCCGATGCTGCGCGCATTGGCGTTCATTTTTTTCCAGATCTCCGCCAGAAGAATGGATTCGAACTGCTGGCAGGCTTCCTTCAGCTTTTCGCGTTCTTTGGCGCCTTTCAACTCGACGGATGTTTCGGTTATTCCGTTGTTGGAGGGAACAAAAGGAGCAAAACGGGGATCGATCCGCATTTACATCACCACCAGTTCCCCGTGGAGCGCGCCGGCCTCTTTGATTGCCTGGAGGATCGCGATGACGTCCCGAGGCGAGGCGCCTACGGAGTTCAGCGCGTCCACAAGCTCCTGCACGGTGCTTGTGGAGTCGAGGGCGACGAATTGACCGGGGGATTCGTTGATTCCGATGTCGGTGCGCGGCTGCACGGCGGTCGTTCCTCCGCCGAACGGCTGCGGCTGGACGACCTCGGGGCTTTCCGTGACGCGGACCGTGAGGTTCCCGTGGGCGACGGCGACGGCGCCGATTCGGACGTTTCCTCCCATGACGACGGTACCAGTCCGTTCGTTGACAGCGACGCGGGCCGCGGTGTCGGGACGGAGCGAAAGCCCTTCGATGCGTGCGAGAAAGGCTGCTGGCGACGAGGCGTACTGCGCGGGGACATTGACGACGACCCTGCCCGCGTCCACGGGGGAGGCGATGCCTCCGAAGGCGGCGTTGATCGCCGCGGCCATGCGCTCGGAGGTCGTAAAGTCGTGGTTGCGAAGCAGCAGGTTGATCTGGCGTCCGACCGCGAAGGTGGTCTGCACGTTCCGCTCGACGATGGCGCCTCCGGGGATTCTTCCCACGGTGACGATGTTCTTGGTGACGGCCCCCGCAGCGCCTTCGGCGGCGAATCCGCCGACCATCAGCGGCCCTTGGGCAACGGCGTAGACGTTGCCGTCCGCGGCCCTGAGAGGGGCCTGGAGGAGCGTGCCTCCCTGGAGACTCTTCGCGTCGCCCATCGCGCTGGCCGTCACGTCGATCGTCTGCCCCGGACGAGCGAACGCCGGGAGGTCGGCGGTCAGGGTGACGACCGCCACGTTTCTGCTGCGTACGGCCTTGTCGTTCACGGAGATGCCGAACTGGCTCATGATGTTGCGGATCATCTGCGTGGCCATCGCGCTGCGGTCGCCGGTCCCCTGGAGCCCCATGACGAGGCCGAGGCCGACGAGCTGGTTCGACCGGACTCCTTCGACATCGGCGAGGTCCTTGATGCGGACGTCGGGGTGAGAGGCGGCGGCGGAAAAGGCCGTCAGCAGGAGAAGGAGAAACGCGGTGGAAAAGACTCTCTTAAGGTATTTCATTCTCGCGCCCCCTAAAAAATCGCCTGAAGGATCTGCGTCAGGATGCCCGGCTTCTGCAGGCGGGAAATCGTCCCCCTGCCCTTGATGTCGATCTCGGCGTTCGCCACGAGGTCGCTCCTGATCTTGTTGTAGCTGTCGACGTCCTGCGGGCGGATGACACCCACGACATGAAGCTGGAGCGTCTCCTCGTGCGTGGCGATATCCCTCGTCCCTTCGATGACGAGATTGCCGTTGGGGAGGACGTCGGTGACGAGGCAGGTGATCTGCCCCTTGGCGCTGTGAGTCCGCTCCGTGGAGCCGTCCCCCGTCATTTTGCTCGACGATTTAAAGCCGAACGCGCGGATGAAGTCGAAGATGCCGAAACCGTCGTCGACGTTGTTGTCGTTCGTCTTGCTCGCCTCGGTCGTTCCTTCGTCCTTCGTCTTGGTCTTTTCATCGACGAAGACGGTCACGATATCGCCCACCTGCGACGGGCGACGGTCGGCTATCCAGTTCGTATTGTCGTTCCACAGCGATGCCGCCTCCGTTGCGCAGCAGGCGGCGACCGACGCGCACAGCAAAAGGATGAGAACGCACGCTCTTCGTTTCATTGATTACCGCACCTCCACTCTTCCGGATCCGACGACGAGCGCCTGGATCACGGCTCTGCTCTGCAGGTTGCGCACCCGGATGCTCTCTCCTTCCGCGCCTGCATCAAGAGCTTCTCCCCTGACTTCGATGAGAAACCCCGGCTTTCGTACGGTTATTATAACAGAGTCTCCCCTTTGAATTATCGGAGTGAGCGAGAGGGAGTTGAGAAGAACGGGTTCACCGGTTTGCAGGTTCTTCCCGAGACGGCGCCCCAGCACTTCGTCAGGCGAGGATGCCAGCGGCTGCGAACGCATGACGCGGACTTCGCGCACCGTGACGTCGGCCGTTGTTATGACCGCTCCCCTTTCGAGAGGGCGCGTCGTGACGACGGCCGGCTGACTCCAGGAGAGTCGAACTGCAACCGCGCGTTCATTCCCCCGGTCGTCTGCAAAACGAAGCGTCGCGGATCCGGTTCCCGGAGGGAGCGAAAGCGGGGAGACGAGGCGGCCGGGCGGAACCGGTCCTAGGGGTTCGACTTCCACGGTCCATCGCCACCCGGAGAGGCGCTTGACGAGGGCGACCAGAGACTCGTCAAGGGAAATGCGCATCGCGGGCGGCATGACGAGCTTGAGACGGATACCGCCGATTCCCTTGGAAACAAGGGTATTGAGCAGAGTATCCCGCGTCAGGAGTCCGTCCGGAGGAATATCGAGAAGGAGCGCTCCCGTCGTCCGCACCAGCTCGGGATCACCGGAGAGGCGGGCCGCTTCCGACAGGGGGAAGGGACTTCCTGAGACGGACACGACGGCGTCCATCTCGATGATGAGATCGACGGCGGATGCGGCGGATGGAAGGAGAAAAAGAAGCGAAAGAAGAAGAAGGAGAGTGCGGGAAAGGCGGAGGGCTTGCAGACCGCTCCGCCTTGAAAAATTGTGAAAGAGAGGCGTCACAAGCCTACCTCTTGATGCTGTTGGCTATTCGGAGCAGATCGTCCGCCGTCTGGACTCCCTTTGAGTTCGCTTCGTACGCCCTCTGCGCGATGATCAGATTGACCATTTCGTCGACCACCTGGACGTTGGACATTTCGAGGATGCCCTGATGCACCTGTCCTAGCCCCTCGTCCCCGGGGTTGCCGACGATGGGCGCGCCGCTGGCCGCCGTTTCGAGGAAAAGATTCTTGCCAAGAGCGCGGAGTCCGCCCGGATTGATGAAACGGGCGAGTTCGATCTGGCCGATCTCCTCCACGTCCGCCTGGCCATCGATCTTGACGGAAACCAAGCCTTCGGGGCTGATCATGATCTCGGTGGCGTTCTCGGGGACAAGAATCGCCGGTTCGATGAGCAGCCCGTCCGTGTTGACGATCTGCCCCTCGCCGTCGAGGTTCCAGCTTCCGGCGCGTGTGTAGGCCACTTCTCCGTTCGGCAGGAGTACCTGGAAGAAGCCGTCGCCTTCTATGGTGATGTCGAGAGGCCGGTCCGTCACCTGGAGGTTTCCCTGCGTCATGATGCGCGGCGTTCCGACGACACGGACGCCGAGTCCTACCTGGACGCCGGTCGGCACCATCGATCCGGGTTCGACGGGCGCGCCTGGTTCCCTGTTGATCTGGTAGAGCAGATCCGCGAAGTCGGCCCGTTTCTTCTTGAAGCCGGATGTATTCACGTTCGAGAGGTTGTTTGTGGTGACGTCGAGATTGGTCTGCTGCGCGATCATCCCGCTTGCGCTTGTCCATAAGGCTCTGAGCATTTCTTTCTCCCTCCCGTTAACTCGTCCTGCCGTAGGACGAGATCAGTTTTCCAGTGAGTTCGTCGTGCGTCATCAGCACCTTGGAGGCCGACTCGTACGCGCGGTGCGCCTCGACCATCCGGACCATCTCCTCGACCACGTTGACGTTGGACATCTCCAGCGCCCCCGGTTCGAGGCGGATTTCCTCGAGAGGTACGGGCGCGCCCGACTGCGGCGTGACGGCGAGCGCGGTGCGCCCCACCTGCCTGAGGTACGTGGGGTTTTCGAAGGTCACGACCTGGAACATGTCGACCACGGCGCCGTCGGCGACGACATTGCCGTTTTCGGTGATGGCGAAACGCGAAGCGTCGCCCACTTCTATCGGTCCGCCGTCTCCGAGGACGAGCATTCCATCCTCGGTGACGAGCTGTCCTTCCGCGTTCTTCTGAAAGTGTCCCGAACGGGAGTAGTAGATGTTCCCGGCGCCGTCCTGCACGGCGAAATACCCTTCGCCGACGATCGCCGCGTCGAAGGGGTTGTCCGTGACTTGCAACGCGCCGGACTCGGTGGTCATGTAGGTTTCCGAGATGACGTCGGCGAGGCTGAGATCGCCGATGAGAAACTTCCCTTTGAGGCCGAGCTGGAAAGGCGGGGCGATGAGTTTGATCTCGCCGTCCTCGGATTTCTTCTCGATCCGGTCCATAAGAACCTCGGGAAACGACTTGTTGACGGGAATCCGTCTCCGGAACCCCGAAGTGCTGACGTTCGCAAGGTTATTGGCCACGACATCGTGCATACTCTCCTGGACGATCATCGCGGATGCGGCGGCATAGAGTCCCCGATGCATATTTTTACCTCCCTCGATGCTCCGCCGTGACGGCAGCTTTTTGTTCGGCGGATCAGAGCTTTTTCTTCCGGCCTTTTCTGCGGTTCACCAAAATTCCGCTTCGTCCCGATGCTTGAAGCTTGTCGATCTCGGCGAGGGCCTTTCCCGTTCCGAGCGCGACGCACTCCATCGGATCGTCGGCGGTGAAGCAGTTGATGCCGGTCTGCCGGGTGATCAGCTCGGTGAGGCCACGCAACAAAGCGCCTCCTCCGGTAAGCACGATCCCCCTGTCTATTATATCGGCGGAGAGTTCCGGCGGCGTTAGCTCCAAAACATTTCGAACTCCATCGATCAGCGCCTGCACCATTTCACCGATCGCCATAGAGACGCTCGCGCTGGAGACTTCGATCTGGCGCGGAAGCCCCTGGACCAGGTCGCGCCCCTTGAGAATCATCTTCGTATCGGGGGCCTCCTGAAGGCAGGTGCCGATCATGATCTTGAGATTTTCCGCCGTCTGTTCGCCGATGGCGAGGTTATACTGCTTGCGGAGAAAGCGAATGATTCCCTCGTCGAAGCGGTCGCCTCCGATGCGAAGCGACTTGGAGACGACGATGCCTCCGAGGGAGATGACGGCGATGTCGGTAGTGCCGCCTCCGATATCGACGACCATTTTTCCTCGGGGCTCCTCGACGTTGAGGTTGGCGCCGATCGCCGCGGCCATCGGCTCTTCGATGAGGTAAGCTTCCTTCGCGCCGACTTCCACGGCCGCTTCGAGAACCGCGCGGCGTTCGACGTCCGTGGCGCCCGATGGAACACAGATCATCACCCGGTTGCGGAAGAAGCGGTTGAAGCCTTTGAGCACACGGCGCATGAAGTGGTGCATCATGGCCTCGGTCATGGTGTAGTCGGCGATGACGCCGTCCTTGAGCGGACGGACGGAGGTGATGCTCCCCGGCGTTCGTCCGACCATGTTCTTGGCTTCGTACCCAACCGCGAGAATTTTTCCAGTGTCAAGGTCCACCGCCACCACGGAAGGTTCGCGCAGTACGATGCCCTTGTTTTTGACGTACATAAGGACTGTTGCAGTTCCCAGGTCTATTCCGATATCCGTTCCAAACACGGTGTGTTCCTCCTTTGGATATTGAAGAGGCTGTTCGCGTCCGCTTGCCGGAAAGGTTGCGGAGGATTCCCGCAGGTCCGTGCCGTGAACACGCTCTCTATTCTATACCGTTCGTGCGAAATGGGGTACCCTCTCCGTACCCGACGCGCCAAAAATAGAGTCCTTCAGGGGGAGCGGTCATGGCGGATTCCGCCCGGGCTCCTCCGGAGAGAAGGGAGGCGAGCCACTCGGCATCTTTCTTTCCGTATCCCACGGCCTGGAGATTGCCTACCATGATGCGCACCATGTTGGTAAGGAAGGCGTTGCCGCGGACGGTGAATATCGTGAGATCCCCTTTTCGGCGGAGCGTCGCCCTGTGGACCGTGCGAACGGAACGTTCCGGTCGTTCGGTCGTCTTGCAGAAGGCGCCGAAGTCGTGCGTCCCCTCGTAGAGCGAGCATGCCTTCAGGGTCTCCGCGCGGTTCCAGCGGAATTTGTTCCACCATACAAGCCCCCGAAGAAGCGGGGGGAGGGCGTTGCCGTGCCAAATCAGGTACCGGTATTCCCTCCAGAGCGCGGAACGGCGGGCGTCGAAGCTCTGCGGAGCATGGGCGATCTTCATGACGCTCACATCGGGCGGGAGGTGGAAGTTCATGGCGAGCAGGAGTTTGTCGGGCCGCCAAACCTTTTCAAGCTCGAAGGAAACGACCTGCCCCCGCGAGTGGACGCCCGCGTCGGTGCGTCCCGCCGCCGTGACGGAGGTCTCGCGTCCCGAGATGATCCGGAGGCTGTCCTCGATCTTCTCCTGAACGCCGGTACCGCTGCTCTGGCGCTGCCACCCGGAGAATGACGTCCCCCGGTATCCGACGACCGCGGCGTACTTCACGAAAGGAAGCTCCGGTCTCCTGCGATCAGACCGGCGACAACGGCGAGGACAAAGAGCGCGCCGAGCGTATCGCCGGTCCTCCAGACAAGAGGGTGCATCCTGGTACGCCCCTCGCCTCCTCTGTAGCAGCGCGCCTCCATGGCGGTCGCAAGATCCTCCGCCCTTTGGAAGACGATGACGAAGAGAGGGATGAGCACGGGGAGGAACGCCTTGAGCCGCTTCCAGAGGTTTCCGCGGTCGAACGCGGCCCCTCGCGCGAGCTGCGCCTTCATGATGCGGTCGGTTTCATCGAGAAGGGTGGGGATGAAGCGGAGCGCGATCGTCATCATCATCGCCAGTTCGTGGGCCGGAAAGCCGAATCGGGCGAACGGGGAGAAAAGACGTTCAAGTCCGTCGGCAAGCTCCATCGGCTTGGTCGTGAGCGTCAAAAACGAAGCGAAGAGGACGAGAAAGAGAAGGCGAAGCCCCATATAGACGGCGCCGGACACTCCCTCGCGGGTGATGGTTATGAAACCGATTTCCAGAAGCGGCGTCCCGTCGGTGAAAAAGACGTGAATGAACGCCGTGAAAAAGACGAGTATCAGCACGGGCTTCGCCGAGCGCAGGACGAGGCGGAACGGAAGGTGCGAGAGCATGGCGAGGGAAAAGAGAAGTCCTCCCCAAGCCGCGAACACAAGAATGTGCCGGGCAAGGAAGATGCCCGTGAGGACGACCAGCACGGCAAGAATCTTGCAGCGGGGGTCGAGACGGTGCACAAGAGAGTCGGCGGGCACGTACTGTCCGAACGTGAGATGGTTCAGGAATTTCATGAGTCGCCTCCGGGAAGGTGAGGGTGTGCGGCAAGGGCACGCTTGACTACCCAGCGTTTCAGCTCTTTCCAGTCCCAAGTGAGGGGCGCGCACGGGTCCGCGTTCCGCAACGAGGCGGAGAGCGCCGCGATTTCGGGCAGATGCAGTCCGGGCGCAGGGTGTTCATGAAGGTGTTCCATGACCTTCCCCGGCGTGTCCATGATGACGCAGCGCCCGCGGTCGAGCATCAGGATCGAGTCGCTGTGCTGGAGAGCGATATCGAGATCGTGCGTCACAAGGACGATGCCGAGCCCCTCTCCTTTCAATCGGACGAGGAGGGAGACCAGTTCGCGCCTCGACCAGGAGTCGAGCCCCGCCGTCGGCTCGTCGAGGACGAGATAGGAAGGCTCTCCGGAAAGAACGGAGGCGATGGCCACCTTTCGCTTCTCTCCTCCCGAGAGATGGAAGGGGCTGCGCGGAAAATACGTTTCGTCGAGCCCGGTCAGAGAAAGGGCGGACGATGCGAGAGCGGCGATCCTTTCCTCGGGAATACCCCAGTTGCGCGGCGCGAAGGAGATCTCCTCAAGCACATTCTCCGCGAAGAGCTGCTGTTCGGGGTATTGAAAAACAAGGCCGACCGCGCGGCGAACATCCCGCAGGCGAGGGCTCTTCTCCCTGACTTCCATGCCGTCGACGGAAACGGTTCCTCTTTCGGGAAAGAGGATACCGTTCAGGTGCTGCGCAAGAGTCGACTTCCCGCTGCCGGTGTGGCCGACCACGGAGAGCCATTCACCCCGGCCGCATTCGAGGGAAACGTCGTCAAGTGCGAGTGTTTCGAGCGGCGTTCCGGGGTGATAGGTGTGTGAAAGACCGTCTACAGTAATCGACATAACGAGTCCGTCATTCCTGAAAGAGTCGGAACTTCGGGCAGGGGGAGGTTCGTCTCCGCCCGGAGCTCCTTCCAGAGGGAGACGAGCGGAGGAGCGTCCAGCCCCCACTTTCTGAAGGAGTCGCTGTGCGTGAAGAGGCCGGGGATGCTTCCCTCCCATGCGATTCTCCCTTCGACGAGGACAACGGCACGGTCGCAGTGGAGTATTTCCTCCAGCCGATGAGTGATGGAGACAATCGTCTTTCCTCCTTCATGAAGCGAGCGCAGCACATCGAGCAGCTCGCGGCGTCCTTGGGGATCGAGCATCGCCGTCGGTTCGTCGAGAACGAGGCACGGCGTGTCCATCGCCAGTGCTCCGGCGACCGCAAGTCGCTGTTTTTCGCCGCCGGAAAGCGTGTACGTCGGCTTCTTGCGCTTTGCGAGAAGGCCCGCGGCGCGGAGGGCATTTTCTACGCGACGCCCGATCTCCTCCGTCGGAATCCCCTGGTTTTCGGGACCGAATGCGGCATCTTCTTCGACCACCGTGCCGACGATCTGGTTTTCGGGGTTCTGAAAGACCATCGAGACGGCGCTGCGTATAGCGAAAACATTGAGCGGATCGTTGGTCGGCAGTCCGAAAACAGTGCAATCGCCCTGCGTCGGCGTCAGCAGGGCGTTCAGATGTTTCGCCAAGGTCGATTTGCCCGATCCGTTGCTGCCGAGAAGAGCGAGCCACTCCCCTTCCCGGACCCGGAGCGTTACTCCGGAGAGGGCGGGGCGTGTGCCGGGCCGAACGGTTTCGGAAGCTTCCGGAATCGTCTGTCCGGAGATCCCCCCGGACCCCGACGTTCCTCCGGGAACTCGTCCCGGTGTCCCTCCGGGAACTCGTCCCGATGCCTCTCCGGGATAGACATACGTCACATCCCGGAGTTCGCATACCGTCTTGGAATCCGTCTTCATAAAACGGAGGTCATCACTCCACCAGGGATATGACCGCCATGGAAGCGCTGTCGCCCGCGCGGAACCCGGTTTTGACGATACGGGTGTAGCCGCCCGGACGGTTCGCGTATCTCTTTGCGATATCGTCGAAGAGCTTGATGGCCGCTTCTTTGTGCGCCATCTTCGAACGAACGATTCTTCTGTCGTGAATCGTACCGCCTTTCGCCCGCGTGATCAGGCGCTCGGCGAATCTGCGAAGCTCTTTCGCACGGATAAGAGTTGTTGTGATGTTTTCTTCAAGGAACAGGCTTGCCGCCATGTTGGACAACATGGCCATTCTATGGCTGCCATACCGGCCAAGGGTCCGGCTGTCCATACGGT
>Ga0334886_1000708_pt1 | contig 46861 bp, 41 predicted proteins | sample GraSluR1_MG_9_FD_207232 | JGI IMG/M metagenome (GOLD analysis project Ga0334886, IMG submission 207232) | Sludge microbial communities from methane-producing bioreactor in Wageningen University, Netherlands - Granular Sludge_27_06-R1 | ecosystem: Engineered > Bioreactor > Anaerobic >... | reverse complement strand
AAATTTATATGTTTGAAAACAACATGTTACCAAAAAGTTCCCTGCGTAAAAATTGGAAAAGTTTGCGAATCCCGATGCCGCCTTCTACGCTATTGCTGGGCTACAGGGCATAACGGGAATTGCTGTGGTTTCACGCTCTTGTGGCGCTGCGGCAAAGACAGCTGAGCAGGAAAAAACAAGGCAAACAATAAGAAAGACAGCACGCTTCATGACAAACTCCAAGACAAGGCAGAAGTCGGGGCAGGAAAGGGTAGAGCTGGCAGGTAGCTGCGGATAGCGTTCCTGTTGATAAGAAAATGTAAAAATAAAAAAGAAGAGGGTTTCAGGTATCAATAACCCACAAAAATACCGGACAGGGTAGGTGCTGTCAATAAATCTCCAAATATTGCCCAGCAGTTTATGTTTTGATGCAGGCCCTTGCCAAGGGAAAAGTATCGTTCCCTGGCTTGTATTTAACGACGCACCAACATACAGTCGAAACGGATGGCTTTGCCTGTTAGGCTGTAGCTGGGTGAGATGCCGGCAAGCGGTGGACCTTTGCGTGGCCGTTTGATCACCAGCTTGCGCGGACGGGCAGCAAGCGCTGCCTGCACCAGGGCCTCTTCGTTTGGGCAGGGTTGTTCCACCATTTGCAGGAGTTGCAGCTTTTTTTTAACTTTGGCGCTTTTCTGTCTGGGTGGGAACATGGGATCCAGCAGGATGAGGTCTGGCTCTATTTGGAGCTGTTGTAAAAAATCGATGCTGTTGCCCGCATGCAGATGCATGCGGCCGCAGATGGCGGCAAGCTCTGGCTGTTCTTTTGCCCTGCGCAGGCCATCTTCGAGGAGCGCAGCAATTATGGGATTGTGTTCGCAGAGCTGTACCTCAAAACCTACAGCTGCAAGGAGCAGGGCATCTTCACCCAGGCCTGCAGTGGCGTCCACTGCCAGCAGCGGTTGTGTTTTCTGCCTGTGTCGTATCCGTGCCGCCCGTATCAGTAATTCACGGTTGAGCCCTCCAGATTTGAGGCGGGGGAGCATGCGGTCAAAATTGGTCTGTAACATGTACCTGGAAAGTTCAGCCCCGACCAGGCCGAGGGCCAGGCCATTACTATCCATGCGCAGCACCAGGAAATGCCCGGATGGTTTGTTCCACACCATGGGTGCTTGCAGACGATTGGCCAGCTGTTTTGCCTGGACAGGTGGGATATCCTTGTCAACCCACAGTACAAGCGGCAGTCGAACCGAGTGGTGTGGAGCAACCTGACTGTGCTGATCATATTCCTTGGTCATTGCGTTTTTGCATGCATGTCGGTAAATTGATTGGATTGGTCAGCATCCTTGCAACCCTCTTGTATGGTACCTTTGCATGCCCGCATCCATCCATGCCATCATTCCGGCCCGGTATCAGTCCAGTCGTTTCAAAGGCAAACCCCTGGCCCTGATACAAGGGAAGCCTATGATCCAGCACGTGGTGGAACGGGCCCAGGCCTCGCCTGTTCTTGCCCAGGTGGTGGTTGCCACTGATGACGAACGCATTGCCCGCGCTGTGGAGAGCTTTGGCGGCCAATGGATCATGACCCGACCAGATCATGACTGCGGCACTGACCGTTTGGCCGAGGCCGCCGAACTTCTGAATATTGACGATGCAGATGTGATCGTCAATATTCAGGGTGATCAGCCCCTGTTTGCACCCGAGATCGTGGCACAGGTGGCTGGTCCCATGCTGGACGATCCGGATCTACCCATGGCCACCCTTATATACAAAATTACCCGGCCCGAAGAAATAACCAACCCCAATCATGTCAAAACTGTGTTTGATCAGCAGGGACGGGCGCTGTATTTTTCCCGCAGCCCCATTCCATTTTGCCGTCAAGACGGCGAGGCATGCCCTGAATATTATCGGCACCTTGGTTTTTATGCCTACCGCAAGAAGTTTCTCAAAATTTTTGTCACCCTACCCATGGGCCAATGGGAGCGCCTGGAAAAGCTGGAGCAGCTGCGCGCCCTGGAATTTGGCTACACCATTCGCGTGATCCTCACGGAACACGACTCCATTGAAGTAGATACGCCGGGCGATATCGACAAGATCGAGCAGATGCTGCTGGCGCAGGCAGGGCTCTGATGCAGCGAGCCGGACAGCTCATCGCCGCTATCCTGGAGGAACTGCGCAGCGCGCGCTACAGCGCCCTGGATCTGCTGGCGGAAAACAGCGTGGAGGAGCGCTTGGTTTCACTACTGTTGGGGAGTGAAGTCCAGGCTGTTGCGCCGAATTTGCTAGCCCAGTTCAGCCGCTACCGAGAGCAGATGGAACGCACCGACACTTCGGGAGTCAAGGTGGTGGTTTTTGGAGGAGGAACCGGCCTTGCCACCCTGATTGGCGGTGATTCCCGGCGCAGTGACTGGCCGGAGCAGCCCTTTTTTGGATTGAAGCAGTTGTTTGCCGATTTGCACAGCGTGGTGTGCGTCACCGATGACGGTGGTTCCACCGGGGAGTTGCGCAAGATCTTGCCGCTGGTTGGCTTGGGTGATTTGCGCCATGTACTTTTGGCTGCCATCCGGCGGGATGAATTTATCCGCCTGTATGGCTTGAGCGAATCTGGTGCGCAGCAGCTGGCCCTTGGCCTGCACAGCCTGTTCAACTATCGTTTTACCGAGACGCCCAGTTCCAGCCAGGCGCTGTTTGCGGCAAGCAATGTACCTGCGCAGGTGCTGCCTGGCCCGATGCGGGACCTGTATCAGTCCCTGCTGGACGCCCTCTTCACCGACTCTCGCCTGCGACCGGTGCTGGAACATCCCCAATGTCTGGGTAATTTGCTTTTGGCCAGCGCCATCTACAGACATGTGGATGTACACTGCCCGGCAGAGGAACTGCTGCGGCAACCTGCCATGCTGCAGTGTGCCACGGAAAAAGGCCTGGCAGAGATGGCCCGGGTGCTGGGCATGCAGGAGGATGCAGTACTGCCCGCGATCCTTACCCCGGCTGAACTCAGCATGCTCTACAGCAACGGGGTCTTGGTGACCAGCGAGGACAAATCCGGCACGGCGAGGCGACAATACCCGGTGGATCGGGTGATGACCGCCTTTTGCGGCGAGGTGGTACTACATCCACGTTTGCTGAGCCTGATCGCCGAGGCCGATATTCTGCTCTTTGCTCCTGGCAGCCTATACACCTCCATTATTCCTATTTTGCAGATACCGGGCGTGCCAGAGGCGATCCGCACCAATCGTCGGGCCATGAAGCTGCTGGTGGCCAATATCTGGGTACAGAAGGGGGAAACCGACGCCACCCGCGAGGCGCCGGAAAGGAAGTTTTATGTCTCAGACATGATCTGTGCTTACCACCGCAATATACCCGGTGGGACCGAGGACTTGTTTTCCCATGTGATTGCCTTGGACATGGCGGATATTCCCGGTTCGGTACTGCAACGCTATGCCCTGGAGGACAAGGAACCCATTTTCATCGATCGAAGAAGGGTGCAACAGCTTGGCTTTGGCTTGATCGAGGCTGCGGTTTTTTCCCGGGACTTGCTGCGGCGGCAAAACCGCATCCAGCACGACCCCGATGCCCTGGCCAGAACCGTCAAGGCCCTATGGACCCTGCGCTGCCTTGGCCTGCTCCCCTGCCTTACTCCGCAAACGCAGTTGCCAACAACCACGACGTGCCTTGCGTTGCACTGTTCTGGACGTCCTGTCCCTTCCCAACGCTACCAGGCCTTGCAGGAAAGGTTGTATTCCCTGGATATCGGCCGGATCAACACAGCTGCCGAGGCTGAAAAAGAAGTCGCTGCCCCCCTGCCTTCTGCAGAGCGTCGTACCCTGCTGCAGGCGGTCTTGGCCATTCTCTGGCGGCATCCTGATATTTTCCTGGCCCACCTCAGGGCACCGCAACAGCTCTGGCTTGTGGATACCGCCATCTGGAAACGTGCCCAGGAATGGGACAATATCTTTTCCTCCTATGATCCCGGGAAAAAACGTATCCTCATCCGGGAAGATCAATACGCTGATGCGCAGTACTTTGAAACTGCCTTTCTAGTTGCCCTTGGGCAGTCTTTGCTGGGCAACTATGTGGCGGAAAAGAGCATGGAGCCGCTGGTGTCTCGCGGTACTCCAGTGGGGCTGCTCTACCGGCTGCGGATGCGGGATGCCGATCAACTGGACGGTTTTCTTTCGTATGAGGATATCGGCGAGTATCTGCGCCTGACCAGGATGCATCCCAGCCCGAGTGAACCCGGTGTTTTTACCAGGGCAGTGAATCTGGCAGAAGGTTTCACTCCGCCAGGGTTGTTTTTCGGCCTTTTTTATGCCTGGTATCTCGATAGCTCCCTGGCACCGAACATCGAGTACAAGATGTCCATCATGCGACATACACAGGCGGCGATGATTCCCGAACAGAGGCGCACCAGCAGGCGACGCGGCAATACCATAGATTTTTTCCGGGAAAAGGTGTTCAAACAGGAATTTGCACAGAACGGGTGTCTGGGGCAGTAAGTAGTGCGTTGGGACGCGTGCAAGGAGTATGCGCGCACGGTTATAGCACTTGCTTTTCTTTATTATCATGAGCATGTTTATATTGTCTTAGTTGTCCTTTTCGCCTTGGAAGAGAAACTGACCAATGAAAATTCTTGTGATTGATGATGATGCGCAAATCCGCCTGATGCTGCGTGATATGTTCGGCTGGGAGGGCTACGAGGTGCTGGAGGCGGCAAATGGTCGGGAAGGCCTGCTCGTGCAGCGGCAACAGGCAGCGGATTTGGTTATCACTGATCTGATCATGCCGGAACAGGAAGGATTGGAAACCATTACCGTTTTGAAGAGTGAATTCCCCGACCTGAAAATAATAGCGGTTTCCGGTGGTGGCCGGGTCAGCGCGGATCAGTATCTGCCCATGGCGCAGGAGTTCGGCGCGGACATGGTCTTTAGTAAACCTTTTGATATCCGCCAGTTGAGCGCAGCTGTCAAACAGCTGCTTGGGGCCGAATAAGCGTTTTGTCCTCCTGCTGTTGGCAACAACCACTTACTTTTGCTTATTGTTGTAGCACCACGCCTGTATGTATCTAGCCCGGAAGGAAAGCAGCCCAAACCGTTATGAATTTGTTTTGCGGGAATCCTACCGTCGGGGCGAATGTTTTGTTTGCCGCGACGTGATCAGCCTGGGACAAGACCCTGGCGATTATCTGGTGTACAGTGGCGGCAACTCTTTTTACATCGATGAACAGCTGATTCAGCACTTACGCTCCCAGGGAATCACTACTCCCTACGCCGAACTGGAAGATCTTTTTTTCCCCTTTGTGGATGCGGATATCCGCTTTCATCTGGAACCCTTTCGTCAGAGGTACCGCTACCACAGCTGGAAACGCGCGGATGAGTCCCTGCGCAGACGTGGCTTGGAGGAGACCCACCCCTTTGACCGCCGCCGCTTGCACTATCTCAGGCTGGGCCGCAGCTCGACTCAGGCTGTGGAAAAAACCCCGGCCCTGTACACTGTTCTTCTTGAAAAATCGCGCGACGAGATCGAGCAGTTCATCCTCACGCAGGAGCAGGCCCTGGAACCTCGGGAATTTCAATACTATCTTTTCTCTGTTTTTGATCTGCAGCGCCATTTCCAGGAAAGCTATGCTCGTTCCATGCCCCATGCCTTGGAACGCGACCGGATGGATGTTTTTTTTCTGGAGGAATTCTGCGCCCTGGCCAGGGATGCCCGCTTCTGGCAGGGCTATCCCCTTGGTACGGAGCTGCCACAGTACCTGCTTCGCTACCTGTTTATGTATTTTGATCTCATTCCTGATGACCTGCCACACTGGCGGCCATCCTTTTTCAGTCGTGGTGGCAGGCGTTTTCGCCGCAGCCAAGCCGGTGCTGCCACTCCTTCGCGGAGCAGCATGACGCGCCGTGATGCGCTGTTGATCTTTTCCCTGAGCGCCGAAGAACTTGGCAACATGAATAAAAAATCCCTTGCCCGTCTGTACCGTAAAAAGGCGCAAGAAATGCATCCGGACAAGGGTGGCGATGCCGAAGCCTTTATCCTCTTGACCGCAGCCTACGAAGAACTGCTGCCCTCACTGCGATGAAGACTGCTGCCGCTGCATCAGAGGCAGAGACCCAGGTGACAAAAGAGGTGGGACTGGGGGTGCTCTGGGGCATTGTTTCACCCATTTTTCGTACCCATTGGCTGCGGATACTCGTTGGTCTCATCACCCTTATTGCAGTGGATTTTCTACAACTGCTCGTTCCCCGCCTCGTGCAGGAGGCTGTGGATGCTTTGGCAACGGGAAGTGCCACTACAGCGCTGCTTGGCCGCATTGCCGGGATCATTTTCCTCTTTGCCTTGACCATGGCCGGGCTGCGGTTTGTCTGGCGCTATATGATCATCGGTTTTTCCCGCCTTTTGGAGCGCAGCCTGCGCAACCGGCTTTTTGAGCATATCCTGCGGATGGATCAGCCTTTTTTCGAGCGCCGTACCACAGGTGATCTCATGGCGCATGCCAGCAACGATCTCAGTGTGATCCAGATGGCCTTTGGCATAGGCGTGGTGGCAGCGGTGGATGCCCTGGTTATGTCCCTGGCTGCCCTGGCCTTCATGTTGGCCATTGATGTGCGACTCACCCTGATAGTTCTGCTGCCCATGCCGCTACTCATTATTGCCACCAAGAAACTCTCCGGCATGCTGCACCGTCGTTTCAACCTGGTGCAGGAACAGTTTTCCCAGCTCACAGAGTTTGCCCGGGCAACCTTAGTTTCCATGCGTCTGATCAAGGCCTATACCCTGGAGGATTTTCAGGCCCGTCATTTTGGCCGGCTGGGTAATGACTATGTGCAGAGCAATCTGCGGGTCGCCCGGGTGCAGGGCCTGCTTGCCCCAACCTCCACTCTGGTTGGCAGTGTCGGCATGTTGCTTTTGTTGTACTATGGTGGAGTTTTTGTCATAGAAGGTCGCATCAGCATCGGTGGATTTGTTGCCTTTGTCAGCTACCTGACCATGCTTATCTGGCCGATGATGGCTGTGGGCTGGGTGGCGAATATCGCCCAGCGCGGCATCACCAGCCTGCGCCGGATACATCAGGTGCTGGCGGTCGAGCCCTGCGTGGATGGTATGGAAACCAGTTCTAGGGACACTCTACCGTCAGCAGCCAGAGTCACCTACAGTTGTCGCCAGCTACGCTTTACCTATCCGGCTGCCCAGCAGCCAGCCTTACATGACCTTGATCTTGAAATCGGCGAGGGTCTGCTTGGCCTCACCGGCCGCACCGGTTCGGGCAAATCCACCCTGTGCAGGCTGCTCTTGCGTATGTACCCGGTTGAACCAGGCATGCTTTTTTTTCAGGGGGAAGATGTAACCAGACTCGCACAGGCCTTTATCCGCAGCCATATTGCCTACGTGAGTCAGGAAACCTTTTTGTTCGCCGACAGCATTGCCGCCAACATCGCCCTGGGCAGACCAGAGGCCAGTATGGACGAAATTCGGGCGGCTGCATTTCTGGCCGCCATTGACGAAGAAATTTGCTCCTTTGCAGGCGGTTATGAGGCAGCCATTGGCGAGCGCGGGGTCAAGCTCTCGGGCGGACAAAAACAGCGCCTTGCCCTGGCACGCGCCTTGCTTTGCAGGCGGCCCATGCTCATCATCGATGATGGCCTTTCTGCGGTGGATGTGGAAACCGAGCAAGAAATCCTGCACAACTTGCGCAGCCTGCCCTCAGGCAGCAGCACCATCCTCCTTGTTTCCCACCGGGTGAATGTGTTGCGCCACTGTGATAGCATCGTTGTCCTTGATGAGGGCCGCATCAGCGGGGCAGGCAGTCACAACGATCTGCTCGGGCACGACTTTTACCGGATCATGGTGGAGAAGCAGCGCAGCCATGCTTAACTACGGCTATTCAGAAGAGGGCCGGCCGGGTTCGGTGGGCGATTTTGCGCTATGGCGGCGCATCCTTCGCTACAGCGCCCGCTACAAAGGTGCCCTGACCATTGCGGTGATCCTGGCCTTGGCAGTGAGCATTTCCACGCTGATTATGCCGCAGCTCATGCAGCGCGGCATTGATCACTACATCCTGGCCACAGACCTGCCCAATGAATTGCGGACACAGGGATTGGGTCGTATTGTCCTGCAGTACACGCTTTTGGTGGTGCTGGTTTTTGTTTGCACCTTTGCCCAAATGGTCATGTTGGAATGGGTGGGGCAGTCGGTCATGCACCGCATGCGCCAGGACCTGTTTACCCACCTGCTTGGCCTGGATCTCCGCTTTTTCCACAGTCAACCGGCCGGCCGGCTGGTCACCCGCCTCACCAATGATATCCAGAACATGCATGAAATGTTCACCTCGGTGATGGTGGTGCTCTTCAACGAGGCCTTGAAACTGACGGGTATTTTTTTCTTTCTCTTCTGGATGAACGCCCGTTTAGCCATGGCCATGCTGATTTTTGCCCCCATTGCCCTGGGCGCGACCTGGATTTTTTCCCGCCTTGCCCGGGATAAGTTCAGGGATATCCGTATCCAACTGGCCAAGATCAATGCCTTTCTTGCCGAAGCCTTGAGCGGCATGGGCGTGATTCAGGCCTTTGGCGCGCAGCTACGCAGCAGTGCGCTTTTTCAGCGGCTCAACCAGGAGTACTTGCAGCGAACCTTCAGTCAGATCAAGGTGTTTGGCATTTTCATGCCCTTTATCGAGATGCTGGGCACCGTGGCCATTGCGGTGATTGTCTGGTACGGTGGTGGCGAGGCCCTGCGCGGCCAACTGACCATCGGTGAACTGGCAGCCTTCATCGCCTATATGCGGCTTTTTTTTCAGCCACTCAGGGAGTTGTCGCAGAACTATTCCATTGTCCAGTCAGCTATGGCCTCGGCCGAGCGCATCTTTGAAACCCTGGACACCCGCCCGGACATCCTGACGCAGTTGCCCGGCAGCGCCAGGCCTGCAGCACGCACTGGAACTCCAGCAACCGGCCCCTGCGAGATCCAGTTTAAGAATGTGGACTTTGGCTACAGCCCCGGCGAGCTGGTGTTGTGCCAGATCAACCTGAACATTGCTCCAGGAGAAACCGTGGCCCTGGTCGGCGCCACTGGCGCGGGCAAGACCAGTATGATTTCCTTGCTCATCCGTTTTTATGATCCGGTACGCGGTGCGGTGCTGATTTGTGGCCAGGATATTCGCAGCATGCCATTGGGTGAACTGCGCCGCCGCATTGGTTTGGTGATGCAAGATGTTTTCATCATGCCAGACACGGTGCTGGCCAATATTATTTTGGATCAGCCCCGGGAAGATCAGTGGCTGGAGCGCATTCTGGCACAGACCGGTCTGCACCGTTTCATCGAACGCTTGCCCCAGGGACTGCAGACCCGCATCGGTGAAGGGGCGCTTAATCTGTCTTTGGGAGAAAAACAGCTGCTCTCCTTTGTGCGCGCCCTGTACCGTAACCCGGAAATCCTCATACTCGACGAGGCCACCGCTTCCATAGACTCTGAATCCGAAAACTTACTGGAACAGGCCGTTGCCGCAGGCTTTGCCAACCGCACCTCCCTGGTGATTGCCCACCGACTCTCCACCATCCGCCGGGCAGATAGAATTGTGGTAATGGATCAGGGTCGCATTGTCGAAATTGGTCGCCACGAAGAACTGCTTGCGCGGGACTCCCGCTATCGCGACCTGGTGCGCATCGACGAACTACAGACTACATAGTCGCAAAATAGCCTTGGGCTGCCTGCTTTCCTGTTTTTCGCTAGCAGGGTAAAAGGCTGCGTTGCCGCATAGATGTGTCGTCTATGGAGTCGTAGTGGCCTCGCAGGCCTGCAAGGCTTCGGCAGCCCGCTGCAGGTGCGCCTTTTCGGCCTGGGCGATGGTTAAAAACACTTCGGCAACCGCTGCTTGGCGGAAACGTTGTGCCAGGCTGCGGTAGAGGTCATAGGCAGCGTATTCGATGGCCATGGCCAGCTCAAAAACCGTCTGACAGGGATTGCCACCACTGCGTGCCAACTCGGTGTCGATGTTTTCCCGGGAAAATCCACCTTCGATCAGATCATCGGGCAGTTGTGCGTACAGTGCGTCAAAATCAGGGACATTGGCCTGATCCTGCTGCATGGCCCTGTAGAGCAGGCGAGCGTGGGCTACTTCCTCGGCAGCCAGATCGTGCAAGGGTTTGGCCCAGTCTTCACCGCTAAATTGCTTCTGCATGGCACCATACACTAGGGCGGCCCCCCGTTCCAAACTCATGGCCTGCAGCAGGCTTTCTGCCTGCGTATCAGTGGGAGGAAAAAGGTGCAGACGGGGCACTTCCGGCAGGAGCACACCCTGCCAGCCCAGAATACCACCTGTTAGATTCATGATTTTCCCTTGAAACTCCGGCTTGTTGGCAATTGAGACAGCAGCGGCGCGTGAACTTAGGCCGGAGCGACAATAAAAGACGATGTCACGGTCCAGCGGCAGTTCATCCGTACGATCCGGCAGTTCCTGCAAAGGGATCGGTACTGCGCCGGGCAAATGAGCCTGGCGGTATGCCTGGGGCTGGCGTACATCTACCAACAGGTATTCTTTTTCTTTTTTGCGGGTCTGCATTTTCCGCAGTTCATCGGCTGTAATATCATAGAATTGCATAGTGTTACCCTTGTTATAGTAGGTGGATCTGTCTTTAGGTTTGTGTGCTCTGTTTGTCTGGGCAGACGGTTGGTCAGTGGCTGTACCTGTTTCAGGGCTCTGTACCACATTGGCCGTAAGCTGGATTAGCTTGCCTTTTGCCTGGAAACCGCAGGACAATACTCATTATTTTAGGAGGACCATGTCGAGGACTGCATCATCTCACCAATGGAGCTGATTCCTATTGTTCAAAATCATGTTGTGTTTTGCAAGTGAGCCGCAGTGCACTGGAGGGTTTTTTGAATATTTTGACGAAGAAAAATATGCTGCCACCCAGTTCAGCGGGACCAGTGTGTTCATGGTAATAAATGAGACAGTGTTTTTTGTGCACAAGCTGTTTTCCGTATCAGAAAGCGACTATTTTTGTGGTTATAGGGAAGATCAAAAAACTAGCTGGATACTGTCCCGTGCTGCCCAGTGGTCAAGGCATTGTCATGTGCCAGTCAATTGGAGGATGGTGGCAGGGGTGGGGCATCTGCGTGGAGTACTGCCGCAAAACAGGAAAAAAAGACCCAGGCTCGCTCACCGCGCTCCAGGTCAAGTTGTTCTGCCACCGGACGGGAAAGTAAGGCACAAAACTCCACCCCGCCGACGCTGCGCACAATGTATTCGACCACCAGGGAACTCTCGGTAATTCGTACAATCTCTCCGAAAAAACAGTTGTCTGCACTGCAGGTTGGCTCATTTTTACTGAGGTGCAGCCAAGGTGCCTTGATTTCGGCGGTGACAAACTGCCCCTCATGCACTCCAAGGCGTTTGAGGCTGTCCATGGTGATGATCACCCGCAGACTTTGCTGCGTGGCCGTGTTGACCTCTACCAGCGCTTGCACCGTTCCCTGACAGACTGCGCATACCCGGCCGTGGAGAGTGTTGCGGGCACTGCTCAACTGCTTGCCTTCCCGTTCAATAAACCAGGCGGTCATGTCCTGCAGGGTATTTTCGTCAAAGGGACTATATGCTGTGGTCAGACCAGCGGTGGCCTGACCGAGAAATTGTTGCACTGCAGGGAGGGGGATGTTGGCCTGCATCAGTTCCACGGCGCGCGCGCGGCGAATCATCTCTGGGCTCCCCAGTTGCTTAGCAAAACCACACTCATCAGCACGCTCATAAAATTTGCGGCGCACAAAGGCAGGGTCCACCTGCAGGCCGTTTTGCTCGAGATACTCACAGAAGGCAGCATCCTGTAAAAGGAGCTGGAGTTCATGGCTGATATCCTTTGCCAGGGCAAGATCGCGGCCAGGTTTGCCCTCACTCTCTGGAATGCTCAGTTTATGGGCTTTGCTGTCCAGGGCCTCTTTGATATCCAGGCGTAAAACCTCACTCAACTTGATGCCAGCGTAGCGGATAAGAAGGAAGATAAGCAGGATGCGGTTTCTGGCCAGGCGCAGACCTGGACGTCCCTCTTCAACCCAGGTGCGGAAGGAAGCTTCCAGCTTTGCCAGTTGGTTGCTGTTTAGGCAGCCATCGTCCTTTTGTACTTTTTTTTTGCTCATGCCAGTGCCTGCTTCGGTACCATGGTGGCGGCGGGAGTGCTGTTTCCCGGGCCAGAGAGTACTCGTATAATCCGATTATCTTAACGAAATTGCGGAGATAAAGGAAGAGGAAGAAATAAGGTTTTGAGACGAAATTTTCTTTATAAATTTCTTGACCTGCAGCCGCAAGGACGGTATTAAGAATTTAAAGGCACGAAAATAAAAACTATCGTGTCCCATGGTCGTGCGTACATCCCCGACACCAGATGCAGGAGAACGTCATGTATTTTCCCCTTTCCGGAGTCACCGTCGATCCCTGGCTGCCACCGCTTGTCTCCTTTGTTATTTCTTTCTTTACCTCCATGGGTGGCATTTCCGGTGCTTTTCTCCTGCTCCCCTTTCAGATGTCTTTTTTGCAGTACACGCATCCCTCGGTCAGTTCTACCAACCAATTTTACAACATCGTTGCCATTCCACCGGGGGTTTACCGCTACTGGCGGGAGGGACGCATGCTCTGGCCACTCACCTGGACAGTAGTACTGGGCACCCTGCCCGGTGTGTTCATCGGTGCCCTTGTGCGGGTTGGCGGTTTGCGCGACCCTAGAAATTTCAAGCTGTTTGCCGCCTTGGTGCTCTTGTATATCGGCGGCAAACTGGTGCGTGATCAGTTGAAAAAAGGTGGTGGCACCAGCCGTCCGAGTGAGCAGCGGATGCAGAAGGAGGTGAGCAGGAGAAATACCACAGCACAGGCAGTGCAGGCAGATTATACTGTGCAGGTTACAAGCACCAATGCGCGCCGTTTCAGCTTTACCTTCCAGGGGGAGCAGTTTGACGTCAACAGGGTGGGGGTCTTCCTGCTCTGCTTTGTGGTTGGCATTGTCGGTGGCATCTACGGTATTGGCGGTGGCGCGATTATTGCCCCCTTTCTGATCAGTTTCTGCAGATTGCCTGTTCATACTATTGGTGGGGCCACCCTCATGGGCACCTTGGTCACCTCCATTGCCGGGGTGAGCTTTTATACGGCCATTGCTCCTTTTTATCCAGATTTGACCGTGGCGCCGGACTGGCTGCTTGGCTTGCTTTTTGGCCTGGGCGGTATGCTTGGCATGTACTGTGGTGCTCGTTGCCAGAAGTATGTTTCTGCCAGGCTGATCAAGTGGCTTTTGGCCAGTATTATTCTGCTGACCGCGGGCCGCTATCTGCTGGAGTTCTTTGCCTGAAGACCGTCGAACAGGCCAAACGCGACCTGCATGGCCTTACTTGTTTTTGAACAGGGAGGTTTCGTGGTAGAAGGGCAGGGTGTTGGCTATGAGGGTGGTAAGTTCGCCGCTTTCTTCCTTCTCTTGCAGGTAGGCGTTGAGCAACAGGCGCAGGTTTCGGTCTTTGGGGCGCAATATCCAGACAATGTTCTCCCTGGTTAAGGGCGTAAGGCCAGGGATCAGACCTTGCTCAATGTGTATTGAAGCGTAGTGGAAGCAGGTGGGCATGTCGTGGAGGAGCACATCAATACGCTTGGCCAAAAGCGCATTGACTCCTGTCTGGGTCGTGGCGAAAACCTGATGCGTGCCTTTAGCCCTGAGCGAACGGACAAAGGCAGGGCCTGCACTACCCAGAACCGTGCCAATGCGCACATCGGCTGCCTTGAGCCCGGCTGCTGTAGCCAGTTGTTTATGCTCACCTAAAAACATCAGCGGTACCAGACCGGAGTCGAGGTAGCTTCTGGTGGCGGCCAAGCCACGCTGTTTCGCCTCAGAGGCCGTGAACCCGGCCATGATCACATCCACTTCGTTTTTGTTCAGCGCCTCAAGAAGGTCCCTGCGTGGCAGAGACAAGTAGGTGATTTCTTTGTTGGTGTAGCTGCTAAGCCCCGCGGCGAGTTGGGCGTCCAGACCACCTGCCGAGGTTGTATTTTGGTATGCCAGGGGAGGTGCGTCAGTGGCCAGTCCAACCCTGATGGTGGTTGGTAATTTGTCTGGGTCGATTGTACTGCTGAAGGGCAGAGAACTGCAGCCCGGCAGCAGGAGTGCAAAAAGGGCGACAAGCGCGAGAAGATGGAATGCTGTGTGGTAAAAGGGGGGGGTTGCGCATATTGCCAAAGGAAATCGACGAAGAGGATAAGAAGCTTGGAGCGTGCTCACCCGCGGCAGCCTGGCTTGTTCATGGTGCAGTCTCCACGGCAGGCGCGAATGTCTGACTGGAGAGGGTAGTGGCAATATCCCTGCTGAGATCACTTAAAACTTCTGAGGCAGCAGCCACATAGGCCTCGTAGCCAGTCCCTTTGATCGTGAGCGTCTGGGCAAAGACCTTCCTGGAAAGTATCCGGCGTTGGTTTGGATCGCTAATGGTGGTCACCGCCCGCAGGGTAAAATGCTGGGCATTGCCACTGAAGCGGATGATTTCCGTTTCCACCTGATACAGGGCTTTGCTGTAGCGCGGTCCAGGATACAAGGTCACATTGGGACTTGCCAAAAGTATTTGCAGATTGGTGGCCAAGTTGGCGCTGATTTGCTCATCTAGCGGTCCGGCCCACAGATGGCCTACCAAAACTTGCGGCCCTGTGCCAGCCTTTTCCACCACAATGCTTTTCTGTTGCAATTGCGGCGGCAGGCGAACCGGCATGACCATGATCATGCCTGGCAGGTCGGCGGGTTTGCCACCCACTGGGCTGGATGAGCGCAGCGGCTCCAACACATATACCGTGGTGGGGGCTGGTTTACTGATGCAGCCGGTTAGCACAAGCATGGATAACAGGCCGGCAATACAGGCGGATGGGAGTTTTATGGGCCTTGTCATTATTTTTCCTTGCTCTTGCCAAAGAGCAGTGCGTTGGGATTTTGACGCAGGTAGTCGGTCAACTCACGGATGGAGCTGGCAGCCCTCTCCATTTCGTGCATAGTGCTCCGCAACTGATAACTGACATCGGAGTCACTTGCGGTCAGGCGTTCCAGATTGCCCAGGGAGTTGTCCAGTTTATCGCTGCTGGTCTGTAAATTGGTCAAGAGTTTGTGCAGGCCACTACTCACTGGTTGTAACTCCTTGTGCGCTCCTTCAATAAAACTCTTGGCTTCCCCCATAGTGGCGGAAAAATCCGTTATCCCCTGATTGATTTCGTCCAGCAGGGCTGGCAGGTTTTTGTTCACCCCGCTCAGGATGGACTCCAGCTGCTGCACCGAGGCGCTCAGGGATTTCACGGTCTCACCTGTGCGCTCAGAGCTGATGACTCCATTGAGAGTATCCAGGGAAATCGCCACCTTGTTGAGAATTTCCTCCAGGGGCAGACTTTCCAATTTTTCGGTGATTTTGTCCAGCCCAGAAGACAGAGTCGGTATTTCAAGGACATACTCCGGTGCCCCATGCAAAACCGGTTCAGATCCTGGGTTTAAAAAGAGTTCCACATACTGCTTGCCGGTGAGCAGACTGCTTGAACGCATCTGCGCCCTGAGCCCGCGGTTGATGAGTTCTTTCAGAGTCTCCCGCATCTGTGTGGCATCGTGGCCCCGACCGTCATCTGGATGGATTTGCTGCTGCAGGTCCATGTATACCGGGATGATGAGGGTGCCCTGTGTTTCGTCGTAATTCAGCTGAATGCTGCTGACCCGGCCGATGGCAACGCCTCTGAAGGTCACTGGTGCACCAACATCCAGGCCGTGCATGGAGCCGGAAAAGAAGGCGACGCAGCGCACTGTGTGGTCCTTGATCGTAAATCTTCCCAGCACCATGATGGCGGCCACTACCACAGCCAAGGCGATGAGGACAAAGGCACCGATAAGGGTGGGATTGGCTTTTTTGCTCAAATGTTTCGTATCTCCCTGTTGCCGGTTCCTCTGGTGAGGAAACGGATGAGTGTGTTGTTGTCGCTTTCCTTGAGTAGCTCTTTGGGGTCGCCGCTGGCGAGCATGGTTTTGCTTTCGCTGTCCAGAAAGACGGAGTTGTTGGCAATGGCGTAGATTGACGCCAGTTCGTGGGTGACAATCACCACGGTCGCGCCGAGGCTTTCCTTGAGTTCCAGAATGAGGTCATCTAGGTTGCGGGCGCTGATGGGATCAAGCCCGGCGGATGGCTCGTCAAAAAAGAGAAACTCCGGGTCCAGGGCAATGGCCCGGGCAAGCGCGGCCCGCTTGCGCATGCCGCCGGAGAGCTGTGAGGGGTAAAAATCCTCGAAGCCAGCCAGGCCAACCAGGGACAGTTTAAAGGAAACCAAATCCTGCACAGTGTTTTTGTCAAGCGCCGTATACGTGGTGATGGGGATGGCAATATTTTCGGCCAAGGTCATCGAGCTCCAGAGAGCCCCGGCCTGGTAGAGGATGCCGCTGCGGCGGATGATGCGGTCGCGGCCTTCGCTATCCAATTGCCAGAAATCCTCGTTGCCGTACAGCACCTGACCTGCGGCCGGTTCCTTGAGTCCGGTCAGATGCCGCAGCAGGGTGGATTTTCCACAACCACTGCCGCCCATGATAACAAAGATATCCCCTTTCTCCACCGTGAAATTCAGATCCCGCTGCAGCACAAAGGAGCCGTAGGTCATGGTCAGGTTGCTGACGGTGATCGCTGCCGTATCATCCATGGGCTTAGAGCACGTTGAAGATAATGGTAAGGATGGAGTCGGAGATGACGATGAACACAATGGAGGTGACCACAGCCGAGGTGGTGGCCTCACCCACGGCCATGGCACTGCGGCCGCACTCCATGCCGCGCAGGCAGCCGGCAAAACCGATTAAAATGCCGAAAACCGCACTTTTGGCCACACCTTGGAAACAGTGGTACAAGGTAACGGATTTGATCGCCTGGTTCAGAAATTCGTCCAGGGACAGATCCAGCACGGTGTAGCCGATAAAGGCCCCGCCAAGAATACCCATGACATCGGCATACACACACAAAAGCGGCATCATGAGTGCCAGGGCAAAAAGACGGGGCAGGACCAGAAAGCCAATGGGCGAGATGCCCATAGTGCGCAGGGCGTCAATCTCCTCGTTGGTCTGCATGGTCCCGAGTTGGGCGGCATAGGCTGCACCGATGCGACCGGCAATGATGATCCCGCTCATCAAGGCACCCATTTCCAGCACCATCCCCAGGCCCACCAGGTTGGCGATATAGATTTCCGCGCCAAACATCTGTAACTGGACAGCACCCACAAAGGAAAGAATCACGCCCACCAGAACTGCAATCAGGGTGACGATAGGCAGGGATTCCACCCCACAGGTCTGAACAAAATACAGAAAATCGCGCATCCGAAAAGGGGATTTACCGGTAAACAGGCGTAGTCCTTCCAGCACAAGTTCGCCGGTGAAGGTGGCCATACTGGTGGCGCTGTCCTGCACAGCCATGGCCTTGACGCCGACGCGGTAGAGTAGGGAGCCTTTTTCTGTCTGGCTTCTCCGCTGCGTGGTTTCTGTTTGGCTGGCAAGCCGCACAAGGCGGAGTGCCCCTGTGGGCAGGGATTCTTCTTCAAAGGGAAGATCCTGCTCCCTGGCCGTTTGTGCAAGCTGCTGCAAAAAGATCAGCAGCCTGCTATCCCAGGCGCCAAGCCCTGCACCATTGACCGTAATCCGGGCAGTGTCCGAGCCGAGCGCCTGCTGGAATTCGTCCAGGGTGGGAACCGGGCTCTTGAGCGTCCAGTCGCCATCCAGATTGATCTGGAGAGTGCCGGGTTGCGGGGTGCTCAGGGTGTAGGCCGGAGAAGATGCGGGCATGACAGATCGTACAAGTGGTTGTAAACTAGGGGGTAAGGCGTGAATGGTACAACAAAGACAAAAATATGAGGTGTAGGGTAAATGCGCTGTTGGTTCTTTTTCTGCCGCTGTTCAGCTAGAGGCTGAACAGCGGCAGAAGTCGCGCCAGGGTGATTTTAATCCTTTAGTTCTTTTAATCCACAGGGTAAAAATATTCTTTTTCCGCCCCACATTTCGGGCAAACCCAATCGTCCGGCAGGTCGGCAAAGGTGGTGCCTGGCTCAATCTTGGTCTCGTAATCGCCTTCGGCCGGGTCGTAGATGTAACCACAGGGGCATTCCATTTTTTGCACGGCATGTCTCCTTGAATCAAGGTAAAAGGGTGCGCCATGCTTCAGGCAGGCGCTTAGTTGTGACTGATGACCCCTGGTTTTTTTTGCCAGGAATGAGACATTGTAGCCATACTTGCGTCTGCAGACAAGGAAAAGCGAAAAGGGTGGTGTCATGCAGCAAAGCTATACAGGTACGGAAACGACCTGTTTGCCGGATTCGCTCTTTACAGATAATTAGCTGTTGACAAAGATCGAGAAAATAGTGTCTAATCGTATATTGCGCATTTGATATTTTGTGGGTGTTTTGTGCAAGAGGAGGCACACATGTACGCAATAATCCGCACCGGCGGGAAACAATACCAGGTGGAAGCCGGCGACCGGCTTCGGGTGGAGAAGTTGGAAGGCGAAGTCGGCAGTACCGTTGAGCTCGACGAAGTGCTGCTCGTAGTCGACGGTGAAACCGTTCAAATCGGCCGTCCACTGGTGGAAGGCGCCAAGGTGCTGGCCACCATCCTGGAGCAGGGACGGCAGAAGAAGGTGATCGTCTTTAAAAAGAAGCGCCGCAAGGGCTACCAGGTAAAAAAAGGCCATAGGCAATTGTACACCGCGCTCAACATCGAAAGCATTTCTGCATAGGCGCTGGTTGAAAAGATAGAGGAGGTACGAAGATGGCACATAAAAAAGCGGGCGGTAGTTCACGTAACGGCCGCGACAGTATTGGCCAACGGCGGGGAGTCAAGCGCTTTGGCGGCCAGAATGTCAGCGCAGGCAGTATTCTAGTACGGCAACTGGGTACCAAAATCCATCCAGGCAACAATGTCGGTTGCGGACGCGACTACACGCTTTTTGCAAAAATTGATGGTGTCGTGCAGTATGAGGTCTTTGGGCGAGGCAGGAAGCGGGTTTCTGTATACCCTGCCGAGTAGCAGACCTCCCTTGACCTGGCCGGTTATCTGTATAGCCACCGGCTCTAGCATACCTTCAAAACCCGGTATCGACAGCTTGTGTCGTGCCGGGTTTTCTGTTCAACATTTGCAGGATTGATCATGGGCTTTGTTGACGAGGCCAAGTTTTTTGTCGGCGCTGGTAAGGGCGGCAATGGCTGTGTCAGCTTCCGGCGGGAAAAATTCGTTCCCAAAGGCGGTCCCAACGGAGGCGACGGTGGCAAGGGGGGTGATGTGTATTTGGTCGCTGATCCGAATATGCATTCACTCCTGGATTTCCGTTTTCGCTCACATTTCAAGGCAGAGGCCGGGCAGGGCGGGCAGGGCAGTGATCGGCACGGCCGCAATGGTCGGGATTGCATCGTTGCTGTTCCGTTGGGTACAGTTGTTCGCGATGGTGAAAGCGGTGAAGTGTTGGCCGACCTGACCCAGCCGCAGCAGCGTTTTTTGGCAGCCCGCGGTGGCCGCGGTGGCCGGGGCAATCGCTACTTTGCCTCTGCCACAAACCGTGCACCCCGCCAGGCCACTCCAGGCAAGGCTGGCGAAGAGCGTTGGCTACAGGTGGAGTTGAAAATATTGGCCGACGTGGGCCTGATCGGCTTGCCCAATGCGGGTAAGTCAACTCTGCTCTCCAGGCTTTCCGCGGCCACGCCCAAGATCGCCGCCTACCCGTTTACCACCCTGGAACCCCAACTGGGGGTGCTGCATTTTCCCCATACCAGGGCATGTGTGCTTGCCGACATTCCCGGCTTGATTGAGGGCGCACACCAGGGAGTGGGGCTTGGTCACCAATTTTTGCGGCATATTGAACGAACAACTATACTGCTGGCACTGGTCGACGCCAGTGGCGATGACGATAATCCTGTGCGTGACTATCAAACCTTGATGGCTGAATTGGCCGCGTACAGTACGAGTTTGTCTGAGCGTACCCAGGTGATCTTGCTCAACAAGATCGATTGTATTACACCTGAACGGCAAGCAGAACTGCAACGCCTTTTTGCGCCATTCGCTGTGCCGGTATTGACCATATCAGCCCAACACGGCATTGGTCTGGATGCGCTCAAGGAGTGCATTGGCGCATTGCTTGCACAGGAAGATCAGGAACAGGAGCGCGCGGAGGACGCGGGATGACCCTGCAACTTTCCCTGGAAGAGGGGCTTTTTCAGCGGCAGACGCTGTACGATCAGGCCAGGCGAGTGGTGGTCAAGGTTGGTAGCGCAGTGCTCACCAATGATCAGGGCCTGGATAAAGGCGTTGTCGCCCAGTTGGCGCGGCAACTCACGTTTCTCAAAAACAGTGGCCGAGAAGTGATTTTAATTACCTCGGGCGCGGTGGCAGCAGGACGACGGCGCCTGGGCAAGCCCAAATCAGCCCATGAGGCACTTAAAATCAAACAGGCCCTGGCTGCCACTGGTCAGGGTTTGCTCATGCAGGCATATGAACAGGCCTTTGCCCGGCACAATCAGGAGGTAGCACAACTTCTCCTCACCCACGCCGACCTTTCCAATCGGCGCCGCTATCTCAATATACGCAACACGCTCATCACCCTATTTGAGTTTGGGGTTATTCCCATCATCAACGAGAACGACTCGGTTTCCGCCGAAGAACTACGTTTTTCCGACAACGACACCTTGGCTGCGCTCATGACCAACATGATCGGCGCAGACATGCTCCTCATCCTCACTGATGTGGATTGCCTTTATACCGGTAATCCCACAGAACCCGGTTCTCAACCGGTGTATACCGTGGCCCGTATTGACCGATCCATTGAGGCCATGGCCGGACACACCACCAGCGCACTCGGCACCGGCGGCATGGGCGCCAAAATCCGTGCAGCCAAAATGGTGGCGGCCTGCGGTGGCAGTTCCTTTATCGGGCCGGGTAAGCGCCCAGATATTCTGCAGGCTTTGTTCAGTGGTGAACTGGTCGGCACCTTTTTTCTGCCAGATGTCAGTCGGGCGATCAATCAGCGCAAGCACTGGATCGCCTATGTTTTGCGACCAGAGGGAGAACTGGTGGTGGATACAGGCGCTGTGCACGCCCTGGTGGAAAAGGGCACCAGTCTTTTGCCCTCAGGCGTAATTGAGGTGCGAGGCCAGTTCGGCATGGGAGCACCGGTACACTGTGTGGACAGCGAAGGCGGTTTGATTGCCGCTGGCTTGAGCAACTATGCGGCAGCGGATATCGTCCGCATCAAGGGAAGGCAAACAACAGAAATAGCTGCGGTTTTGGGACATAAAGATCATGATGAGGTTATCCATCGAGACAACCTCGTTCTTTTCGGTGGCAGTAGCCTGGGCAGCCTGTAATTCCAATTTCAGATCAAAGATGGTATCAAGGAGGCGAGAGCTGTTCGACGACGCCGACACTCAAGAGCGCTTTGATACGGAATTGGCATACCTTGTTCATTTTCAGGAAATCGCGGTATGGAAAAGTTAGAGACAGATGCACTAGTCGTTGCCATGGCGCAGAAGGCGAAAAAGGCCTCCCGCCTTTTGCGTAGCATGGGAACAGACATAAAAAACAGTATTCTTTTGGACACGGCCGAGGCCCTACTGGACAAACAGGCCCTCATTCAAGAGGAAAACAGCAAGGATATGGATGCTGCCCGGGCCAAAGGCATGGGCATAGCCATGCTCAACCGTCTGCACTTGAGTGATGCGGTCATCCAGGAGATGGCCACAGGTCTGCGGGAAGTGGCGGCCTTGGCAGATCCTGTGGGTGAGGTGGAGGAGTTGCGCCGCCGACCCAGTGGCATTCAGGTGGGCCGCATGCGCATTCCCCTGGGTGTTATCCTGATGATTTACGAATCCAGACCCAATGTGACCATTGATGCAGCCGCGTTATGCCTCAAATCCGGTAACGCGGTCATTTTGCGGGGCGGCTCCGAGGCCCTGCATTCCAACCTGGCTTTGGCCGCTATCTTCCATGAGGTGTTGCGCCGGCATCAGAGCGATGTGGATGTCATCCAGGTGGTGCCCACGGTCGAGCGCAGCGCCATTGAGGTGCTGCTCAATCAAGAGGACTGTATCGACCTGGTCATCCCCAGGGGCGGGGAAGGTTTGATCAGGGCAGTGACTGCCAAGTCGCGTATCCCAGTGCTGAAACACTATAAAGGGGTATGCCACGCCTATGTGGATGAGGCTGCCGATATGGAGATGGCCCAGCGCATCATTGTCAATGCCAAGATACAGCGACCCAGTGCCTGCAACGCCCTGGAGGGTTTACTGGTGCACCAGGCCATTGCCGGGGAATTTTTGCCCAAGGTGGCCATGACCCTGCACCAGGAAGGGGTACGTTTGCTTGGCTGCATCCGCAGCCAGGAGGTGAGCACTCTGATCGAAGAGGCCACAGAGGATGACTGGGGTCAGGAATTCCTTGATCTGGCGATGGTTGTACGGGTGGTGAACAGTCTGGATGAGGCCCTGGATTATATCGACTGCTATGGTTCCCGGCATACCGAAACCATCATTACCCGTTCCTATGGCAATTCCCAGCGTTTTACCCAGGAAGTGGATGCCTCGGCGGTCATGGTCAATGCCTCCACCCGTTTCAACGATGGTGGTCAGTTCGGACTGGGCATGGAGATTGGTATTTCCACCTCCAAGCTGCATGCCTACGGCCCCATGGGACTCAAGGAGCTGACTACTCGTAAATTTGTGGTGCTTGGTGCGGGCGAAATCCGTGCATGATCCGTACAGCCGTGTCCTTTACCCACAGGAGGAAGGCGGATCAGGTACCACTCTGCTTATGAGGGCAGCGTATCAACATGCAGTCCATCGGTATCTTCGGCGGCACCTTTGATCCGGTACACAGCGGTCATTTGGCCCTGGCTTGCCAGGTGCGGGATCGTTTCGCCCTGGATCAGCTGCTGATTGTGCCAGCGCTGGAACCTCCCCATAAACGGCAGCCAGTCGCCTCCTTTACCCACCGAGTCGCCATGCTGGATGCGGCCCTACAGGATTGCTCTGATTGCGAGCGTATTTGCTGCTCCCGTATCGAACAGTCCCTGTCCAGGCCATCCTATACTATTCACACGGTGGAGGCGGTACTGCGCAGCTGCGCTGCGTGCCATACTACCTTGGTAATCGGTATGGATTCCCTGGCTGATTTGCCCAATTGGTACCGAGTAGAAGATTTGCTGGCCCGTGTTGATCTGGTGGCTGTGAACCGGGAGCAGACGTCACCAGCTGCGATCAGGGAGCTCGTTGTGCGCCTGCAACCCCGCTACCAACCCACGCCGGCACATAACAATGCGTGGATCAATCATGCCGGGAGAACCCTGACCCTGTTGCCTGATTTTCATCAACCTTTTTCATCTACCGCTATCCGTCAGGCCTTAGGTCGTGGCGAGGAGGCAGCCGGGCTGCCAGAAGCTGTGCGAACCTATATTCATACCCACCGGCTCTACAGTCACCCATCCTCCTGAATCATGCGCTACATCGCCGACCTCCACACCCATTCCCTGTACTCGCGGGCGACCAGTAAGGCCAGCCACTTACGCGGTTTGGCTGTTTGGGCGGCGGTCAAGGGTATTGATGTGGTGGCCACCGGTGATTTCACCCATCCGGCCTGGTTCGCCCATATACACAACGAACTGGTTGCAGCGGAGGAGGGACTGTTTCGCCTCAAGCCGGATCCGCTCTTTGATTATGCTGCCCTCCTGCCCGCAGGCCTGTGGCCCGGGAAACATCCGGAGGATGTTCGATTTATCCTCAGCGCGGAGATCAGCTGCATCTACAAGCGCGGCGGCCGCGTGCGCAAGGTGCACAACCTGCTCTATGCTCCGGATCTCGAGGCAGTGGGGCGCATCAACACCGCCCTGGCCAACTTGGGCAATATCAATGCTGATGGTCGTCCCATCCTTGGGCTGGATTCCAGGGATCTGCTGGAACTGGTGCTGGAAAAGGCGCCGGAAGCCTTTCTTGTGCCTGCCCACATCTGGACGCCATGGTTTTCCCTGTTTGGTTCAAAATCTGGCTTTGACCGCATCGAAGATTGTTTTGCCGATCTGAGCGAACATATTTTTGCTCTGGAAACCGGCCTCTCTTCAGATCCGGCCATGAACCGCACGGTCTCGGCACTGGATAGATATACCCTCATCTCCAATTCCGATTGCCATTCACCGGCAAAACTGGGTAGGGAGGCAAATATTCTGGACACTGGGCTCGATTATTTTTCCCTGCGCGAGGCCCTGTGTCACCCCTGTGATGGCGAGGGCCGACAGCGTTTTTTGGCCACAGTTGAATTTTTCCCAGAAGAGGGCAAGTACCATTCTGATGGACATCGCAAGTGCGGAGTGTGTCTGGAGCCACGCAAAACCCAGGAACTGGCGGGGCTCTGCCCGGTTTGTGGCAAGGAGTTGACCGTGGGCGTGCTGCACCGGGTGCTGGAACTGGCCGATCGCAGCGAACCCCTGTTTCCTCCCTGTTCCCCTGAGGTGTACAGTCTGATGCCCTTGGCCGAGATTGTTGCCGAACTGGTTGGCGTTGGTGCGGCCAGTAAAAAGGTTGGGGCTGCCTATGCACGCCTGATCAGGCTCTTTTCCTCTGAATTTCAGCTGTTATTGGAAACACCGCTTGAGGATATACACAGCCAGGGACTACCACTTTTGGCCGAAGCCATTGCCAGGGTACGCAATAACGAGGTGATCCGTCAGCCGGGTTATGATGGTGTCTTTGGGATTATTCGGGTTTTCAGCGAGGGAGAGCGGACACGTCTGGCTGGGCAGCAGAACCTGTTTGCCAAGCAGGAGACAAGCAAAAAAATACGGACTACAACACCTGCTGACCACAGCTTGGCCGGCAAAAAGCGCACCAAGGCTCGAGCAGAGGGGGCCGGTACCGGTGACACTGGCGCAGAGTCCACTACAAAGCACATACCCGAGAGTGCCCTCAATAATGCCCAGCTCGCCGCAGTGATGAGTTCTGCGCCCAGGATTGTTGTCCAGGCAGGGCCGGGTACTGGCAAAACCCATACCCTGGTTAGTCGGGTGGAACGCCTGCTGCAGGAGGGCCGGCACAGTTGCACGGTCATTACCTTTACCAACAAGGCTGCCGACGAACTCCGCCAGCGCTTGCACCTGCAGGATAGGCAAGGGCACAACTGCCGTATTGCCACCTTCCATGGTTTCTGTCTGGAACTCCTCAGGTGCCGGCAGCCGAATTTGCTCGTTGTTGGTCCGGATGAACGCGCCTACACAGTGGCCGAGCTGTATCCGGACTTGTCCCGACAAAAACAGCGGCACTGCTTGCAGGAGATAGCCAATTATCTGCAAACAGAGCCCGGCTTGGTGCCCAGTCCAGAGGTGCAGGGATACCTGGAGCATCTTGCACAGAGAACACTCATTGATCTGGATGGTATTTGCTGGCAGATACTTGTCTTGCTCCGCCAGGATGCATACTGGGCCACCCGCTTTGGGCAGATGTGCGGGCAGCTTTTTGTTGACGAATTCCAGGATGTCAATGCCGTGCAGTATGCCCTGGTGGCGGAATTGGCGGTAAACAACCCGGTTTTTGTGATTGGCGATCCGAATCAGGCCATCTATGGTTTTCGTGGCGCAAGCCCTCGGTGGTTCTATCGCTTTCTGGAAGAATTCGGCGCAGAGTACCACAGCCTTACCCAAAACTACCGCAGCGGTGCAGCGCTGGTGACCGCTGCGACAGCAGTTATCCGCCACAATCCGCAACCGCTGCAGGCCCCGGCCATGGAAGCCATGGCCACGATGCAGGCGCGGCTACACCTGCAGGAGTGCGCCAGTCCGGAGGCCGAGGCCCGTTTCATTGCCGATCACATCGAGGCGCAACTGGGCGGTTTGTCGCACCGGGGGCTGGAGCGACTGGCTCCGACAGCGCAACCTGGTGTTTCCTTTGGCGATATTGCCGTGCTCTACCGAACCCGGCGCCAGGCTGCGGCCCTGCACAAGGTTTTTGCCGAGCGGGGCATTCCCTGTCAACAGGTGGATCTGGAAGCCTACTACATGCACGGTCCCTGTCGTCTGCTTTATGCTTGGCTCATGTTGTTGAGCGGTCGGGCCACTTTAGAAGAGCTTCTCTTTCTCCTTGGCCAGGAGCCGGGCATTGGCGCGGTACGGCTAGGACGTTTACACGGTTTGCTTAAGGAAAAACAGCCTGGTCAGATCCAGGCAGAGCCTCTGTGGTTTTTGCCCCTGTTAAGGGAGGTGGGTGCCGTTGCAGACTCTGTGCCGGCTGCTTTTGTACGCCTCCTGGAGCAGATGGCCAAACGCGCCAATGAGGTGACCCTGCACGCCTTACTCGATATGCTGTTGGAGGCCCTGGCCAGGCACTATGATGGTTTTGATGCGGATGAGAAAGGGCTTGTCCGTTTGCGGCAAAGTGCCTTGCCCTTTGCTGAGCTGGCCGCCTTTGCCGTCCACCTGGAACGCTACAGTGATTCGGTGCAGTACGATGCCCAGGCAGCGGCCATCACCTTGTCTACCTTGCATGCAGCCAAGGGACTGGAGTTTGCAGTGGTTTTTCTCTGTGGTTGCGAGCAGGATGTTTTGCCCCTTGCGCCCAGGGAAGCGCTGTCGGAGGCTGCCTTGGCAGCCCATGTTGAAGAAGAACGCCGTCTTTTTTATGTGGGGATGACCAGGGCGCGCAGCACCTTGTATTGCACCTGGTGCCGAACACGGCAAGGTTTTGCCATACCTGGACAACAGGATGCCAGCTCTGGACGGCATCCTTCTCCATTTTTGGCCGAATTTAGTCCTGACCTGCTCAGTCCAGTTCCCATTATACAAGGGGCGGGCAGGAAAACACGGCCAGTCGGCTGCCAGCTTTCTCTTTTCTTCGACAAACGATGAAAAGGCACGAGTCGTATTACGCGGAAGTCATTGCTGATCTGCACAAGCAAATCAATGAGTTGAAGCGGGAAAACAGCCGACTGGAACAGTTGGCCCAGCAGGCTGATTCTGCCAACAAGGCAAAGACCGATTTTCTGGCCATGATCAGCCATGAAATCCGCACACCCATGAACGGTGTGGTGGGCATGTGTCGGCTTCTGCTCAACACCGAGTTGCAGGACAAGCAACTGCAGTATGTGCAGCTGATCAACACTTCGGCCAACAGCCTGATGATTCTGGTGAACAACCTGCTCGATTTCAGCAGGATAGAAAGTAACCGGATGATCTTGTACCAGGAGCCTTTTCACCTGGATGATGAAATCGAACAGTTGATCACCCTTCATTCCCTGGCCGAAGCCAACAGCAAGGTACATGTCCGCAGTGAAATCGATGCAGCTATCAGCGGCAACCAGTACCTGGGGGATGTGCACCGCCTGCGCCAAATTCTGGTCAACCTCCTTGGCAATGCCCTGAAGTTCACCGAAGAGGGCGAAGTGGTGCTGCGGGTGTCTTTAGAGGTCGGTAGCGGCGACAGGCTACATTTTGAGGTACAGGACACAGGTGTCGGCATTGCCGAAAAGGACATCCCCTCTCTGTTCCAGCCGTTTACCCAGGTGGACAGTTCCTCCACCCGTCGCTACGGTGGTTCTGGACTTGGTCTGTCCATCTGCGCCCGCCTGGTGCAGCTCATGGGTGGAGAGATCGGTGTACAATCGCTGGCAGGCAAAGGCACGACCTTCTGGTTCAATATTCCCCTCAAACAACTGCCCAAGCCCTTTTCCCAGACCGTAGACCTGCCCGCACCAGAGCCAGTGAAGATGCCTGCAGCCGAACAGCTAGCCAAACGGGCGGAACACAAGAAGCCGCACTTTGCCATGCCTGCCGCAGTACTGGTGGTGGATGACGAGCCGACCAACCGTATCCTGATGCAGGAGGTGTTGCAGGAAGTCGGCATTAAGACCGTGGCTGTCGGCAGTGGGGCAGAGGCACTTGCTGCCTGGCGACAGCAGGATTTTGCCCTGGTGTTCATGGATTGTCGAATGCCGGAGATGGATGGCTACAGTACCACCAGGGCCATGCTGGCAGAGGCCAAGGCAGAGGGGAGGAAGAAGCCGGTGGTTGTCGCCCTGAGCGCGGATGGCACAGATGCGGCCAAGATGGAGAGCCAGGAAGCGGGCATGGTGGACTACCTGCTCAAACCCCTTGATTTTGCCCACCTGCAGCAAGTGTTGGCTACCTGGATGCCAGGAACTGCAGCACAGTCCCATCTGCACAACCCCCCTTTAGACAGCCCGCACAACCATAGCCCGCGCCAGATGAATAAGGCCGTGGCAAAGCAGGTGCTTGATGCACAGACCCTGGGCCGTTTGCGCCGCAATCTCGGCAATATCGAGGCCGTGATCCGGGTTTTTTTGGAGTCTTTGCCCAAACGTCTGGCCGAATTACACGAAGCCTGTCGCAATCAGGATGCCCCGACTGTCGTCCGTATCGCCCATACCCTTAAAGGCAGTAGCGTCCAACTTGGTGCCGAGGAACTCGGCAGCCTCAGTCAACAACTGGAACGCCTTGCCCGCATGGGACATGTCGATCAATTCGGCGAGGTGCTGCAGAAAATAGATGCAGCCGCAGACAAGGTGGAGCAAGCTTTCATGAAGAGCTTGCAGCAATAGGCCTTCTCCGTACAGTGCGTAGTACCAGTGTAGTATTGCGTTGATGGAAAGCCGCAACAGGACTCGTGCATGCCATGTATGGCCTTCCCCTTGCTCCACTGAGCTGAACCATGCCCATGACTCGTTTGCAAGCTGAAACTTTTCTGCCAGTAATACTCATCGTCGATGATGATGAAATTGTCCGCATCCTGTTGCGTCAGTTTCTGGAGGGGGAGGGTTTTCAGGTGCGTGAGGCAGGAGATGGAGCCAGTGCCCTAGAATTGCTCCAACATGTGCCTGTGGATCTGGTCATCCTGGATATTGTCATGCCGGGCATGGATGGGAGCATGGTCTGTGCCCGCATTCAGGATATGATTCCCGAACCTCCACCGGTTCTAATCATGACCGCCATGGACTACGATCAAGAGGTCGATCAAGTGTATAATGCGGGTGCTGTGGACTATATTCAAAAGCCCTTGCAGTGGCCGGTGTTGCGCAACCGGATCCGCTACATCCTGAAGGCGCACCGGGCCAGCCGGGAGTTGGCTCAGCTCAGCAAAAAGTATGAGACCATTTTGGACTTCGCTGAAAACGGCATTGCCGGACTCGACTATGCAGGCAAGCTCAGCTACATCAACCTGGCGGCTCAACGCATGCTGGGCTACAGTGCCCAGGAGGCCCAGGGCAAAAATTACCGGGATATTTTCCGCATCTCCCGGGCGGGCAGTGTCACGTTCAATGAAGATTGTTTCCCATTTTTGGTCCAGGAGAAAAAGGAAGGTTCCGTACATTTTGACGAGGCCAGGATGGAACGAAAGGATGGTACGTCCTTTAGTGCGGATCTGCGTGCTTCACCTATTATTGAGGACGGTCGGCTCAGCGGCGGTGTTATCGTTTTCCAGGATACCACTGAACGCCAGAGGGCTTCGCAGATCATCCGGCATATGGCCAATCACGACGCCCTGACCAACTTGCCGAACCGCAACTACCTGCTGCAACGACTCCCCCAGGCCGTCTCCCTGGCCAAACGGCAGGGGCGTAAGCTGTTTCTACTCTTCATTGATCTGGATCGTTTCAAACCTATCAACGATCAACACGGTCATGCAGTGGGCGACATGGTGCTGGTACAGGTGGGTAAACGCTTGACCCAGGCGATGCGGGCCTCGGATTCCGTCTGTCGCCTGGGCGGAGATGAGTTTGTTATTTTACTGGAAAGTGCGGTGACGCTCCATGGCGCCATCATGGTGGCAGAGCGGGTCATCAATTTGCTCAATGAACCTATCCAGGTGAAGGAGTTGACCTGCTTCATCGGCGCCAGCATCGGCATCGCTGTTTATCCCGATGACAGCGATGATGCAGATATCCTGCTGCGCCATGCGGATCAAGCCATGTATTCTGCCAAGAAAAAAGGGCGCAACTGCTGGCATCTGTACAGTGATCAGCTCAAGAATTCCGCACCATCGAGCGAATGATATCGGTTTTTCCAATCACGCCCACCAGTCTGCCTTCTTCTCCATTTTCCACTACCGGCAGGGTGTGCACATGCTGTTCCGCCATGATGGTCGCTACCTCCTCCAGGGTGCTATCGGGCCGCACGGTGATCGGGTTTTTTGAGCAGATATCGTTCACGCGCGCGCCAGATATCTTTTTCATCTCTTGTTTCATCTTTTCCGGGTTGTCCAAAAAAAAGAAGGCATCGAGAATGGCAATGCTCCGCGGCAAATGCAGCTTCTTGTTGGTGAAGATGAGATCGCTTTGGGTGACGATGCCACTGAGCCGGCCCTGCTCATCCACTACAGGTGCGCCGCTGATGTGGTGGTGCAAAAACAGTTCGGCCAGTTCACGCACACTCTGATCTTTGTGCACGGTAATGACATTCGGGTTCATGATATCCTTGGCGCTGAGCATCGTTGCCTCCTCTGGAAGAGATCTATTTGGTGTTGTTTATGTCGTGGTGAATAGGCGGGGCAGGGTAGTGGCCACTTCCGAGGCACTGTAGCCGTAAGGCTGTGTTTGCGCCAGGAGATCGGCGGCTGCGCCATGCAGGTAGACACCCAAACAGGCAGCCTCCCATAGTGCGTGTCCCTGGGCGAGCAGACCAGCCATAATCCCGGCCAGCACATCGCCCATACCGCCGGTGGCCATGCCCGGGTTGCCACTGGTATTGATGGCCCAACGGCCATCGCCAGTGGCCAGCACCGTTCCAGCCCCTTTCAAAACAGCCACTACAGGATGCACGCTCTTTTCGCAGAGCTGGCATAATTTCCGGGTAGCGGTCAGGCGGTCTGCCTGCAGGTGGGAGATGGGTTGATTCAAGAGGCGTGCCATTTCACCGGGATGGGGCGTGAACAGGCGAGGACCACCCGGTCTGACCAGTATGTCTTGGTTGGCGGCCAGAATGTTTAAAGCATCGGCATCCACCACCATGGGCTCCTGCCGCTCTTGGTACAGGCGAAGCACCAGTTCGGCAGTTTCAGTTGCAGTGCCAATGCCCGGCCCAATGACCAGGGCCTGTTTGTTTTGGCAGAGCGTGGCGAGCAGGTCATGGTCTGCATTGGAGAGGCAGTTGCTGGAGGCGACCAGTGGCGTGTACATGGCCTCGACCAGTGAAGTGGCGAAGATGGACAAGAGTTTGGCGAGTACAGCCGCACTTACCAAACCCGCACCACTGCGCATGGCCCCCTGTGCGGCCAGCAGGGCTGCGCCACTTTTGCCAGCGGAGCCGGCGATAATGAGCACATGACCGTTTGTGCCCTTGTGGGCACCGCTTGCACGCGGTGCCAGTGCAGACAGTATGCTCTGGTCAAGCAGCTGACCCTGCAGGCCGGCGCTGGCAACAATTTTTTTGGGGATGCCGATATCCACCACCTGTAGACGACCACAGTGGGAACCGCCATGGTGTAGTTGGCCGGGCTTGGCCAGTCCATAACTTACGGTCAGATTGGCCTGCACCGCCTCGCCCAAAACCTGACCAGTATCGCTATTGAGGCCAGAGGGAATATCTAACGCCACCACCGGGCAGGCATGCTGTTTGGCCAGGCTGCCGAGGGTGCGGAGCGCATTTAAGTACATGCCCTCAACGGGCCTGGTCAGTCCAATGCCAAAGAGGCCATCCACCATGCTGTGCACCAGACGGTTGGACAGCTCTCTGTTGGCTTGTTCCAGGCTGCTGGCTACTGATACAGATTCGTCGAACACCATACAGGGCAGGTCCAGGCGCTTGAGAATGGACCAGTTAAGGGCGGCATCGGTTGGCAGTTGCTGTGGTTGGGCGAACAGCAGGACCAGAGGATGCCCGCCACGACCATGAACACAGCGGGCAATGACCAAGCCATCGCCGCCATTGTTGCCAGGGCCAGCAAAGATGCACACGCCTTTACCCTGTACTGGGCCAAATTCCCGCTCCATGGCGTCCACTGTGGCCCGGCCGGCATTTTCCATGAGTACTGCGCCGGGAATACCGATCTCCGTAATGCTGCGTCGGTCCAGCTCCCGCATCTGGCTGGCCGTGGCCAGGCGTGGGCAGAGTTGGGTGAAGCAGGTGCGTTCGGGCTGTTGCATATTCATCTCCCCTGGTCTTCAGCAGACTGTCCATGTTCTCCGGCGGAGTGCACGGCCACTGTGTGTGCATAACCAGATGCCGCGGCAAGAAAACCACTTGCCCATTCCGGTGTGCCCGAAGCGAGTACATGGGTATATAGGGCGAGCACGTTGTTGTAGACAAGGCCGTCGCGGCCATCCATGAAGCCGGTGCCACGCTGCATGCGTAGCACCAGATCCCTGCTCTGGCCACTCCACTCCTGCACCTTGGAGTAGCGGAACTCATGCCCCTTGATGTGCAGACCCTGGCGGTAAAAGCTGTTCTCCCCTTCAACGCTCAAAATGGAATAGCCGTGGGCCTGTGGTTTGGTAGACAGGGAAAAGATGACCGGAAAAATACCAGTCAGGGGATATTCCCGGCCCGCCAGCAGAATGGAGCGGCCCAGATAAATGAGGCCACCGCATTCAGCATAGACCGGCAGGCCGTCGTCAATGGCAGTGCGCAGCGAGTGGCGGAAGCTGTGGTTGTCGGCCAGGGCCTGGGCGCTGGTCTCGGGAAAACCACCGCCGATGTACAGGCCATGCAGGCCTACCGGCAAGGCCTCGGCACTCAGGGCGTTAATCATCACCAGTTCTGCACCACCCTCCTGCAAGGCCTTCAGATTTTCTTCATAATAGAATTGGAAGGCAGCATCCCGCAGGACACCAATACGTAGCTTGCTCTTGGTATGGGGCGAGTTAATACGGAGCGGCAGACTCGTATGCGCCGGCTGCTTTGCTTCTGGTTGCGCTGGCAGTGTTATGGTTTGCATGCGCGACAGGATGGCGTCCAGATCAAAGTGCTGTGCTGCCATGTTTCCGAGGGCAGCCACGGCCTGTTCTGCATCCCTGTACTCCTGGTGTGGGGTTACTCCCAGGTGGCGCATGGGGAAGATGTCTGCAGCCAGGCGGGGAATGATGCCCAGGACCGGAATGTCTCCAGTCTGTGCCAGCGATTCCCTGAGAATGTGTTCGTGTCGGGAGGTGGCAACCTGATTGAGGATAACTCCGGCTATACGCAACCTGGGGTCAAAAAGGCGGCATCCCATGACCAAGGCAGCAACCGTGCGGGTAGTTTTGCTGCAATTAACCACTAGCAGGATCGGCAGATTGAGCAGAATGGCCAACTCTGCCGTGGAGTAGGTACCACTGGCATTGACCCCGTCGAACACCCCTCGGTTACCCTCCACTAGGGCCACAGTCATTTTTTCTTGTAGATGCCGAAAAAAAGTGGCCCGGAGTTGTTCTGGTCCGGTCAGGTATGGGTCCAGATTGTAGCAGGGTGCCCCTGCTGCCTTGGCCATCCAGCCTGCGTCAATGTAGTCTGGTCCTTTTTTGAAAGGTAGTACATTAAGGCCGCGGGCGCGCAGGGCGGCAAGCAGGCCCACTGCAGCCACTGATTTGCCCGAACCACCGCTGAGCCCGGCCAGAACCATGCCTCGCAATCCGCTGGTATCCGTACTATGCTTTGTCATGGTGTTGGTGGGAGGCTGGGCTCCTGTGGGTACTGGAGGAATGCAGCTCCTGATCATGGGGTGCTTTGCCTAGTTCTTGCCAGGCGCTGTGGTACAAGGTGTTGAGTGTCTCTTCCAGTTTAAGTCGGTAGCCTTCGATTGCTTCATGGGAAAGATTTGGCGGTACATGAAGGGCCTGGCCATGGTGGAGCACAATTTTGGCAAAGGGTAGGGGAATCACGGTTCTATCCCAACTGTTGAAGGCAATATAGTGGCTGGCTGCCCAGGCCATGGGGAAAATAGGTTGGCCCGAGCGGCTGGCCATGAGGATGCAGCCGGGCTGCACCCTGCGGGCAGGGCCCTGGGAGCCGTCGGCAACAATACCGGCGTTGTTCCCCTGCTGCAGTTGGGTCAGCATCTCCCGCAGAGCCCGGAACCCCCGTTTGTTGGCAGAGCCGCGTATAGGAATGTGACCAAGTTTGACGGCAAGCCGGGCGATGTATTCGCCATCGCGGCTGGTGCTGACCATGACCGCGGCAGGCTGCCCGCGCAGGTAGTAAAAGTTATAAAGGAAGCTGTAGTGCCAGAAGGTGGCAATACCTCTGCCGTTTTGGGCTATGGTGGACTTTATCTGTTCACTGCCATGGGTTGTTAGGCGGCAACTGGCAAACCACAGCCGCAGTAGGCCTGCAGCCAGCCCCGGCAGAATGCGCAGCGAGAGACGGTACCAAAAATCAGTCAAGGCTCAACTCCAGCATTTTGAGTTCCTTTACACGGTCGCGGTAGCCGGCCGCCTCTTCAAAGGCCAGCCGCTGCGCGGCTTCCTGCATTTTTTCTTCCAATGCCTCGATATCGCGCCGCAACTCCGCCTCGCTGTAATATACCTGCACCGGTTCTGCGCTCTGCAAAGGCCCGGCTGACTGGACTGTATGCTCCTCTGTACCAAGCCAGCCCGCAGCGCGCAGGTGTTGAGCCATGGAATCCTTGATTTCGGAAGTTACGGTACGGGGGATAATACCATGTTTTTTGTTGTGCGCCTCCTGAACAGTGCGTCGCCGGTTGGTTTCGTCGATGGTCTTATGCATGGAGGGCGTGATCTGGTCGGCATAGAGGATGACCGTTCCTTCGGCGTTGCGGGCCGCACGACCACAGGTCTGGATCAGCGAGCGTTCCGAGCGGAGAAAACCCTCCTTGTCTGCATCCAGCACAGCCACCAGTGATACTTCAGGGATGTCCAGGCCCTCGCGCAAGAGATTGATGCCGACGAGCACGTCGTAGTGCCGCTGGCGCAAATCGCGGATCAGTTCCACCCGCTCCAGGGTTTTTATGTCTGAATGCAGATAACGCACCCTGATTCCCAGATCTTCGTAGTACTTGGTCAGATCTTCTGCCATCCGCTTGGTCAAGGTGGTGACCAGGACCGCCTCGTTGCGGCTGCTGCGCAGGCGGATTTCCGCCAGCAAATCATCCACCTGGGAACTGGCAGGCCGCACCTCGATCAGTGGATCGAGCAGGCCGGTGGGGCGGATGAGCTGCTCCACCACATGCCCCTTCGCCTTCTTCAGTTCGTAGGGACCGGGTGTGGCCGATACATAGACAGTCTGATGCAGGCGTTGCTCGAATTCGTCAAAGCGCAGGGGACGGTTGTCCAGGGCCGAGGGCAGGCGGAAACCGTAGTCGACCAGGGTTTGCTTGCGCGAGCGGTCGCCATTGTACATGCCGCCGATTTGGGGCACTGCAATGTGCGATTCATCCACAATGAACAGGTAGTCATCTGGAAAGTAATCCAGCAGGTTGGGCGGTGGTGCGCCCGGCTCCTTGCCGGTGAGGTGGCGACTGTAGTTTTCTATGCCGTTGCAGTAGCCGAGTTCAGCGATCATTTCCAAATCAAACATGGTGCGCTGCTCCAAACGCTGTTCCTCGACCAGTCGGTTTGCAGCATGGAGTTCGGCCAGGCGCAGCTGCAACTCATCCTGGATGGAGCGCATGGCTCGTTCCAGATTGTCCTGGCCGGTGACAAAGTGGCTGCCCGGGAAAACCGCTGTTTGCTCCATGTCTTCCAACACCACACCCCGCAGAGGATCAATCAGGGTGATACTATCGATGCTGTCGCCAAAAAATTCCACCCGCAGGGCGCGATCCTCCTCGTGCACCGGAAAGATGTCGATGACATCGCCCCGAACCCGAAAGGTTCCACGGTGGAAGGAGTAATCATTGCGCTCATAGAGCATGAAGGCCAGGCGCCGCTGTACTTCCTCCATGGGGTATTCAGCCCCGCGCTCTAAAAAGAGGTGCATGTTCTTGTACTCGTCCGGCGAGCCCAGGCCGTAGATGCAGGAGACCGAGGCAACAATAAGCACATCCCGCCGGGTGAGCAGCGAACGGGTGGCGGAGTGACGCAGTTTGTCGATGGCGTCGTTGATGGCGGAATCTTTTTCAATATAGGTGTCCGAGGCAGGGATATAGGCCTCGGGCTGATAGTAGTCGTAGTAGGAAACAAAGTATTCTACGGCATTGTAGGGAAAGAGCTCGCGGAACTCGCTGAAGAGTTGGGCAGCCAGGGTCTTGTTGGGAGCGAGCACCAAGGTGGGACGTTGAATTTTGGCCACCACCTGGGCCATGGTAAAGGTCTTGCCCGAGCCGGTGACCCCTAACAGCACCTGATCCCGCACTCCGGCCTTGATATTGGCCACCAGCGCATCAATGGCTGCGGGCTGATCACCAGCTGGGGTAAAATTTGAAACTAGGGTGAAAGGTGTAGATTCGTTGTACGTGGGGGCGTTCACTATGGGCAATCGAGGAAAAGTGTTTACTTTTTTGTAAAATTGGTTGTATTAGTATGTTCAATGTATTGGATACCATAATCATTTCCTGTACAACAGCCAGGGCAATCAGTCATAGGCTTCGCTGTAGATGTGGCTTTGGGGATAACGTGCATCGAGCAGATGGGTCAGATCGTGGATCATGTTCCGCAGCCCGCACAGGTAGAAATCATAGTCGCCCGGCGGGAGCAGGGTATCCACATAGGCGCTGACATAACCGCGGAAGACTTGGCTTTTGTCAGCCATGGACCCAGGAGCAGAGAGGCAGGGAATGTAGCGCTTAGCAGCACGACTGAGCTCCCTGCGATAGACCAAGGCAGAGGGATGGCGCACACCGTGCAGCAGGGTGAAGTCGCGTACGCCACTGGCGCACATGGCAATGAACGGGGCAATGCCGGTGCCCGTGGCAATGAAGCAGGGCTCCCGTTTGCTGGGCTGAAAACAGAAATATCCCTGTGCCGCACTAACGCCCAGTTCTGTCCCCATGGGCATTGTGGCCAACAGAACACTGAGGCGGCCCTGTGGGATCTGTTTGATGAGCAGGCGCAGTTCAGGTTCTTCGGGTGCAGAGATGAGGGTATATTCGCGCTGCATACCCTGGCAGGTAATATGGACAAACTGGCCTGGCCGAAAGGTGAATTCGGGAGGTTTGGAGCAGCGCAATTCAAAAATGTCCCCTGTGTGCCAATACCGGTCAAGGAGGACAATGGTTTGTTTGGCAGTGGAGGGCATGGCGTGGCCTTAGGTGGTCTGTGGGATGGTTCATGGTTACCGGCCCTGCGGCTGAGTGTGCTGCTGTCGCCGTATTTTGAAGAAATTGTGCAGCAATGCGGCGCTTTTTTCAGCCAGCAGGCCGCCGTGTACCACCAAGCTGTGGTTGAGCAGGCCGTCATCACCAATTTGGTAGCATGAATGGAGAGCGCCTGCCTTGGGATCAAGGGTACCAAAAACAATGGTGTTGATGCGGGCCTGCACGCAGACACCTGCGCACATAATGCACGGTTCTAGGGTGACATAGAGCCTGCAGCCGGGCAAGCGGTAGTTGTGGAGCAGGGCCGCGGCCTGGCGGATGACCACCATTTCCGCATGGGCAGAAGGATCATGGTCACGAATACAGCGGTTGCCTGCCTGGGCGAGAATGGTGTTGTTGCTGTCCACCAGTACAGCCCCCACCGGCACTTCGCCGGCTGCGGCAGCTTCCTGCGCTGCCACCAGGGCACACTGCATAAAAGTGGTATCAGCAGGGGTGAACAAATCAGTCAAAATAAAAAAACAGATCAAAAAGATTACAATTTAAAATAAGAAATTTACTCTAAAAGAAATTTACAAAAAAAATACCGTGGGTATGATGTCTGCCACAATGTGCCATAAAAAGGCAGGCTGTACCTGATATTATTTACCGATTTTTTTGAGATCATCCAATGAAAAAACAAAAGTTTCATATCCTAGCCTACAATTGGCAGCCTGATAACAAGAAAGAGATCGAAGCAGCCCTTGCCGGCTCTTCCAGCATAACCTATGAAAACGATCCAGGGACCTTTCGCCTCAAACTGGATCAGGAAGGCTTTGATGTCATTTTATTGGGCCTGCAACCGGAAAATGGTTCCACCTTCATGATGCTCAGGACCATCAGGCAGAATATTCCGTCTACGCCGGTTATCGTTGCCAGCCCTTCGGACCAGCCCGACCTGATTGCCGAGGCCATGCAAGAAGGGGCCTGCGATTTTATCACTGACCCGTATCTCCCGGAACGCATCCATTGCTCGGTGATCAAGGCGGTGGCCAGTAGAAGCCAAACAAATGAGCTTGCCTATCTGCGCCATACACAGGACGTGGTCTACAATTTTAACGGCGTGGTGGCCGAGACCCCCTCCTTTCGCCAGTTGGTCAATAATTTACGCAAGTTTGCCGCCTTTGACTCCACCATGCTTTTCACCGGCAAAACAGGGACTGGCAAGAGTTTTTTGGCCGGCACCGTCCACTTCAACTCACCACGCCGGGAAAAACCTTTTATCAAGGTCAACTGCACCAACATGCCGGAACCATTTTTGGAGAGCGAACTCTTCGGTCATGAGGTTGGTGCCTTTGTTGGTGCGGACAAACAGCGTATCGGCCGCCTGGAGCAGGCAGACGGTGGCACGCTTTTTCTCGACGAAATAGGCGATATATCACCCGCCGTGCAGGCCAAGCTCTTGCGCTTTCTCGAGGAGAAATCCTTTGAGCGTCTGGGGGGCAACCGCACCATCTACCTGGATGTTCGCATTATCGCGGCAACCAACAGAAACTTGGCCACCAAGATTGGCGAAGGACAGTTTCGAGAAGATCTATACTACCGTTTGAATGTCTTGCCTGTGCAGTTGCCGGCATTGAAAGACCGGCCGAACTGCATTGCTCCCCTGGCGCAAAAATTGCTCACACGCATAGCAACCAATGTGTGCAAACCCATCACCGGCTTTACCGACGAGGCCTTGAAACTGCTGACCTCATACCACTGGCCGGGCAATATTTTGCAACTGGCTAATGCCATTGAGCGGGCGGTTATTCTGGAAGAGGGTGAGCTGATCAGTGCATTTTCGCTGCAGAGCCCCGGGGAACTGGTACCGGCCGATCCGGTTCGTACCGACAAGATTCCCGAGTTGGAAGACAGCGAACGGGCGCTGGTATTGCGTGCCTTGCGGGAGTGCAACTGGGTGCAGAAAAAAGCGGCGCAAAAACTTGGAATCAGCCCCAGGGTTATGAATTACAAAATTCAAAAGTTTGCCATCAGTCACCCCCGCTGGCGTAAGAACAAGGGTCACCGCTGAAGTTAGGGCAACGCAGACATCACCTGCAATTCAGTGCAGGTGATGTCCGGTGCTCGTCATGGTGAGCTTGCCGTTTTTCACCCCGCGCAAGGCGATCATCTTTTCAGCCAGTTCCTTGATGCGTGAGGCCCTACCCTTGACAATAATCACTTCCAGACAGTTGTGGTGATCCATGTGCACATGGGTGGTGGAGGTGATCAGGGTATAGTAGTCGTGCTGTATTTCAGTTATTTTTTCCTGTAACTGGGACTGGTGGTGATTGTACACTAAAGTCACCACTCCCACCACATCGCCATCCTGCTCCCATTCTTCGTGGATAAATTCCTTGCGGATGAGATCGCGCACCGCCTCTGAGCGGTTGACATAGCCCCGCTCGCGGATATAGGCATCAAATTGCTCCAGGAGTTCTTCTTCAAGGGAGATGGAAAATCGTTTCAACATGGTTTTCAAGTTTCCTTTTTGATGTGTTCCAACTCGACTAAGATCTGTTTGGCCTGTTCCCTGACCTGCTCCGGCACACTTGTATCTCTGTTCGCCCGCCGCAGGTTTTGCACTGCCAAATCTTCCCGTCCCTGGTAGAGGTAGTACTTTCCCAAATAAAAAATACTCATCCCAGTCCTTCCCCGGTTGGCTTCCATCTGACCCAATTCAAAGTACACCTGTGGGTATTCGGGCATGGCCTGCGCCACTTGCTGGAAGAGCGTTTCAGCCCGGACTATGTTGCCACTGATCGCCTCCACCCGTGCCAGTTGAAAGAGACCGTAATACTCTGTGGGATTGCGAAGTACGCTGGCCTCCAGGATATCTTTTGCTTCCCTGATACGACCAGCCTTTTGCAGGATAACCGCCTCATCCACCTTAAGGATGTTTTTATTTGGATATTGTCCCTGGACAATGGCCAACTGCGCCAATGCTTGCTCAAAACGGCGGTTTTCCGTCTCGATTAGCACCAGGCCAAAGCGGGCCATGCGCTGGGTGTCGGCATCCTTGTCCTGCGCCAGGGTAATGGTGCAGTACTGACGCAACCGTTCCAGATCAGTGGTTTGCAACAGCACCCGGTAGCGGAAGCGCAGAAAGGCGAAATTGTCCGTCTCCTTCCATGGCGTGGGCTGTGGTGATTGCCTGTCCAGTTCTATGAGCGATTCCACATAGTCGAGCCTGGCCTCGGGATTGGGGTGGGTGAGCAGGTATTGGGGTATGTTCCCCATGCGGTAACGGGTAATGCGGCGCATGGTCTGCAGCATGCCCCTCATTGCTTCGGGATTGCGGCGCATCTCCTGCATCCAACCAAAGGAGAGTCGGTCTGCCTGTTCCTCGTCTTCCCGGCTGTAGTGCAGGTTGATGGCCTGGCCTGCAGCAAGTGAGCCGGTGAGCAGCCCCTGGGAAAGGCCAGGCACACCCAGGGCCAAGCCCGCCAAACCAAGCAACAGGGAGGCTGCACTTACCTTGGCACCTTTGTCCATGCGTTGGGCCAGGTGTCGACTGGCCACATGGCCGATTTCGTGGGCAAGTACGCTCACCAATTCATCTTCGTTGTGCATGGCCTCGATCAGCCCGCTGTAGAAAAAAACCAGACCTGCGGGGGCAGCAAAGGCGTTGAACTGCTCGCTTTGCACCACAAAGAAACGGTAGTCGAAATACTGTGGTCCCACCACCTGTAAGACTTCAGCACCCAGGCGATTGATATACTGGCTGATGTCCGGGTCATCGAGAATGCGTAGATCCCGGCGCACGGAATACAGGATTTTTTGGCCGATGAGCCGTTCCTCGCCAATGGTCAGGGCCTGCACCTGGCAAGGCCAGCACAAGGAGATGACCAGCATGATCGAAATGATGACGCGGTGGGAGGTATGGGCGGCAGACATGGAAAGCTCCTGGTAGACAAAAGGATATGGTGCCCGTAGTAAAATACCTTGTCTGGATTGATGGTGCAAGGATTGGTCGAATCAGGCTGAATGGTCCTGATGACGGTTGAGCCGCTGATTCAAGCGTTCCACCAAGATGGAGCAAGGAAAGGTGAGGAGCAGGTACATGGCAGCCACGGTCAGCCAGACTTCAAAGGTGAGGTAGGTGGAGGCCATGAGCTGTGACCCCTGGTAGGTGAGTTCTTGAATGGCGATGACCGAAACAATGGAGGAATCCTTGATCAGGGAAACCAGCTGTCCGGCCAGTGGTGGCAGCATCCTGCGCAGGGATTGGGGCAGGATGATGTAGCGCAGACTCTGCCAGCGCGACAGGCCCAAGGCGTGGCAGGCCTCCCATTGTCCTCTGTAGATGGACAGGATGCCGGCACGTGCAATTTCTGCCACATAGGCGCTTTCAAACACGGCCAGGGTGATCAGTGCCGAGACAAAGGGTGCGAACTGTGCAGGTGGGGCCAGGAAAATGGTGCTCAACCGGGTAAGCCAGAAATGGCTGTCTGCATCGATGCGGCCTGATCCGGTCAGAAGGACGAGCTGATCTGCCAGGAAATAATAGAAGAGAAAAATAATGACCAAGGGAGGCAGATTGCGCATCAGCTCGGTAAAGGTCCTGGCCAGAAGGCGCAGATACAGGCTGTTGCTGATACGGGCCAGGGCCACGGCAAAGCCAAAAATTAGGGCAAACAGGCTTGCCCACAGGCTCAGGCGCAGGGTGGTGAGCAGTCCCTGGGTGAGGTAGTTGGCCACCCAGCGACCAGACTCGGTATCATAGCGGAAGAGGAACTGGGGGATGGCTCCCCAGTTCCACTGGTAGTTGAGTTGTACGCTGACGCGGTAGCCGAGAAAGGCAAGCACCCCTGCCAACACAAGCAGGAGCAGGCCATCGAGCAGGGAGAGGGAGAAGCGTTTTGCGTACACGACATCAGGCGTAAATGGCGAATGCTCTCACTACTGCACCAGGCCCTGCCACTCTGTACTTTCAAACCAGTACTGGTAGTGTTCCTCGAGCCAACCGCTGGCCTGCACCTGGGCAATCCAGTTGTTGAGGAAGTTGAGGGTATCGATATCGCCCTTGCGCAGTCCCATGGCAATGGGTTCCTGCATGAGCTGCTCGGGATAGGCGATCAGGATTTCGGGCGAGCCTGCTGCTTGCTGCACTGGCAAGGGCTGGCCGGCAACCATGCCGTGCACACGGCCGTTACGCACCTCTTGCACAGCTGCGGGTTCGGTGTCGAACAGGCGCAGGGTCGCCTTGGGGAAAACCTTTTTCGCTGTGACCGCCGCAGTGGAGCCCATGCGTGCGGCCAGGGTCACCTCTGGTTTGTTGAAGTCGGTAATGGTCATGTCTGCGGCCATCTTCCTGTTGGCTAAAAGTCCCTGGCCAGTGAAATAGTAGGCATTGGTAAAGTTGATTTTCAGGTTGCGTTCCGCAGTGACAGTCATGCCACCGATGATCACATCAAACTTGCCTGCGATCAGAGCAGGAATGATACCTGACCATTCCGTGGGCACGAGCTCCAGCTTGATGCCCGCGTCTTCAGCCAATTTTTTGGCCACATCCACTTCAAAGCCGATGAGTTCTCCCTTTTTGTCCTTCATGGCCCAGGGTACGAATACATCCAGGCCAACTCGGATGCTGCCCCGTTTGGCGATTTGCTCTATGGCACTTTCATTGGTGAGTTGTTTCTGCAATTCCCCGGCACAGGCCTGGGCGCCAAAGTGCAGCAAGAGGCCCGTACAAAAGGCGAAGATGGCCAGGAACAGCGTGCATAACGATATGGGTCTTTTCATGAGTTTTATCCTCCACAAGTGAATGGGATGCATGGAATCCGGCACAGCGCCTCCCCTGTTTGCAGGTTCTTGACCGCCGGAGGGTTACCTGTACACAAAATCTTTACAAGATCTGGCTGAGAAATTCCCGTGTCCTTGCCTGCCGTGGCTGGGAAAAAAATTTGGCCGAGGCAGCTTCCTCCACCTTGCGGCCTTGTTCCATGAACACCACTCGATCACTCACCTCGCGGGCAAAGCCCATCTCGTGGCTCACCACCAGCATGGTCATCCCCTCTGCAGCCAGATTGCGCATCACATCCAGCACCTCACCAATCATCTCCGGATCAAGCGCACTGGTAGCCTCGTCAAAGAGCATGATTTTTGGATACAGGGCCAAGGCACGGGCAATGGCCACCCGTTGTTGTTGTCCGCCGGAAAGTTCGTCTGGATAGCGCATCGCCTTGTCCAGTACCCCCACCCGGTGCAAAAGATCCCGGGTGATCGTGTTTGCCTGGGCCGGGCTCTTCTTCTGCACCAGCCGTTGTGCCAGATTGATGTTTTCCTGTACGCTGAGATGGGGAAAGAGGTTGAAAGATTGGAAGACCATGCCGATTTTGCGACGAATGGCCAGCTGGTTGGCCTCGTTTTTATCCAGCGGGATGCCATCAATGACGATGCTGCCGGAATCGATGAGTTCCAGCCCGTTCAAACAACGAAGCAGGGTGGATTTGCCTGCGCCGGACGGACCGATGATCACCAGCACCTCACCCCGGCGTACATCCAGGGAAAAATGATCCAGAGCGACCACGCCGCCGACATAGGTTTTACAAACATTGCGCATCTTGACCATGTTTTCCCTGTCAAAACCCAGGTTGTTGGTTTCGGGCAGAAGAGGCATTTCAGGTCGCTCCGTGGACGCGCCGTTTGAGGGTGTTGGCCAAGATGGAGAGGCTTACGGTGAGCACGAGGTAGATACAGGCGACCACTGCCCATATTTCGAAGCTCAGGTAGGTGTCGGCGATAATGGCCCTGCCCTGCATGGTTAGTTCGTACACGGCAATGGTGCTTACCAGGGAAGAATCCTTGATCAGGGAGATGGCTTGGCTGGTGAGCGGTGGCATGATTCGACGGATGGCCTGCGGCAGAATCACATGACGATAGCCCTGCCAGCGGGTCAGGCCGAGGCTGTGGCAGGCTTCCCATTGCCCGCGGTGGATGGATAAAATGCCGGCCCGGAAAATTTCCGAGGCATAGGCCCCTTCAAACAGGCTCAGGGCCAGTACAGCCGTGGTCATGCGGCCGATATCCAGGATGGGTGCCATAATAAAATAAAAACAGAAAATCTGCACCAAAAGCGGGGTGTTGCGGATGATCTCCAGATAGATACGGGAGAGTCCGCGGCCCACCGGTGAGGCGGACAGCCGCAGTAGCGCGGTCAGCAGACCGATCAGTCCGGCAACCACCATGCTGATCGAAGTGATCGCCAGGGTCATACCCAGACCTTGCAGCAGGGGGCCGGCAATAAAACGACCTTCTTCCAGGGTAAAGAGATATCCTGGAACCCGTTGCCAATGCCAGCTGTAGTCCATTTGCCCGGCCCCGCGCAGCACGAGCCAGAGCATGGCGACCAGACTGAGGAGGAAGAGGATGCTATCCCGCAGGGTCGCAGCCTTGCTTATGGTTCTGGGTGATACAAAGACCATGGAGAGTGCAGTGTTCCCTGCGCCGTGAAGAAGGGAAAAGCGCAGCTGCCGCAACTTGACTGAAACCAAGGCCGTGGCGGAATTGCTGAGCCAGAAAATCATGATGACGCCTCCAATAAACCAGAGCCGTTGCAGCATTTCAAGAATTTGTTCGGGTGGGCAGGCCCTCTTTGTTCGCTGTTTGTCGCCCACAGTCTGTACAGACCATCTTCCTGTTGCTGCCCAGCAAGTGCTGAGGTAGATTGGCGCCATGCCTGCCCATGCACCCATATACGGATCCACAGACGAATCTGCCCGATCACCGCTTTTGGCTATCCGCGATTTTTCCTTGGCATTCATGACCGAGGATGGGCAGGATTCTTTGGCGTTGGACAAGGTGCATCTGCAAATTTTTCCCGGTGAAACCCATGCCCTGGTTGGTGAATCCGGCTCGGGGAAATCGGTACTGGCCTTGTCCATCCTGCGCCTGATCGAAGAAATCAGCCAGATACGTAACCACGGCTCCATTGACTTTGCCGGCCAAGAGTTGACCACCCTGGGCCGGGAGCAGATGCGCGCCATCCGTGGCAACCGCATTGCCATGATTTTTCAGGAACCCATGACCTCGCTCAACCCGGTGTATCCGGTGGGGGCGCAGCTGATGGAACCTCTGCGCCAGCACCGCCGCATGGGTAAGGCCCAGGCCCGCGAACGCGCAATCTCTCTGCTGGAGCGCACCGGCATCGATGACGCGGCTCGCCGCCTCGACAGCTACCCGCATCAGCTCTCCGGTGGGCAGCGGCAGCGGGTGCTCATCGCCATGGCCCTGGCCTGCGAACCTGAGTTGCTGATTGCCGACGAGCCCACCACAGCGTTGGATGTTACCATTCAGGAGCAAATTCTTGCCCTTATCCGCGATGTGCAGCAGGAGTTTGGTATGGCTGTGCTGCTCATCAGCCATGATTTGCCCATGGTGAAGATGATCGCCCATCGGGTGACAATCATGCACCAGGGCAGGGTGGTGGAGGAGGGTGCAGTGGCGGATATTTTCACCCGTCCCCAACAGGATTACACCCGGCATCTGCTGGCCGCGGTACCCAGTGGCGTGCAGAAGCACCGACCAGGCGGGCCGATACTCCTGGAGCTTAAGCAGCTGAGTTGCCATTTTCCGGTGGGCTACAAGTGGACTGGTTTTTTGCAGCGTCAGACCCTGGTGCACACCGCAGTCAAACAGGTGAGCCTGCGCCTGCACAAAGGCACCACCCTGGGGTTGGTGGGTGAATCCGGCTCGGGCAAGTCGACTTTGGCCATGTGTATTCTTGGTCTTCTGCCCTGCGAGGGCGAGGTGCTCTACCATGGTGAGGGGCAGAGCCATAGTTTATCCCGTTTGAGTACCAAGGCTTTTCGTCCGCTTCGGCGCGATCTGCAGTTGATCCTGCAAGACCCATTTTCCTCGCTCTCCCCTCGTTTGAACGTGGCCCAGATTATTGGCGAGGGTCTGCAAGTCCATCAGTTGGGTAGCAGCCACGAAGAACGCCTGGCCTTGGTGCACGACGCGTTGCGCGATGTCGAGCTGAGTCCGGCCATTGCCCACCGCTATCCCCACGAGTTTTCCGGAGGCCAGCGGCAACGAATTGCCATTGCCCGGGCCATTATCCTGCGGCCAAAACTGCTGATCCTCGACGAACCCACCAGCGCGCTCGACACCACCATTCAAAAACAGGTGCTCGAGCTACTCAGACGTCTGCAGCAGCGCTACCAGCTCACCTATATTTTCATCACCCATGATCTGCGGGTGGTGCGTTCCTTGGCCGATACTGTAGCTGTGATGCAGAAGGGGAGTATCGTTGAACAGGGGGCTGCAGACCAGCTCTTTGCCCAGCCACAAGAACCCTATACCAGGCGGCTGTTCAGTGCTGCCTTCCACTCTTCCTGAAAAAATGGAGTATGTGTTTATTATGGTCTACCGTGCAGTGTTTCATCTCGATGCCCATGATGACAAGATTTTTGCCCTTAGTCTGGCCAATGTCAGTAACCTGCTCAAGGCGGTTACCGCTTCACACTACGACGTGGTCATGCTGTTCAATGGCCCGGCTGTACAATTGCTGCACCAAGAAGGCTGCTCACTGCAGGAAGAGGTGCGCACCCTGCAACAGCAGCGGATTTCTTTTAGCCATAATGGCTGACAGTAGACATTAAAAGACCTGCCCCTTGCAAACATGGGTTATTCTGGGAGTCGAAACAATCCACCAAAACAGAGCCACAACCAAGGAGGCAGGTCATGAAACAGTCTATT
>Ga0334886_1000703_pt1 | contig 47120 bp, 60 predicted proteins | sample GraSluR1_MG_9_FD_207232 | JGI IMG/M metagenome (GOLD analysis project Ga0334886, IMG submission 207232) | Sludge microbial communities from methane-producing bioreactor in Wageningen University, Netherlands - Granular Sludge_27_06-R1 | ecosystem: Engineered > Bioreactor > Anaerobic >... | reverse complement strand
AAAGATCGATAGTTTCTAAAAGCCTTTCAGACAGTTCGCTGAGGTCAAGCCTTTTTTCTCCCGGTTTGTAGGGCACTCCGAAACCTCCCCCGAAATCAATGAATTCCAGCCCCGGAAAATTCTCGGATATCAGGCATAAAAGTGAGTTTGCGGCATTTACATATGGCTCAGCTTCCAAAAACAGTGATCCTATATGCTGGTTTATCCCGACAAGCTTTAGGTCATATTTTTCAATGATTTTTTTTACTTCCGGATAAAATTCAGACTGGACACCAAACTTAGTCTTATGACCTGCTGTAATGACTTTTTCACAGTGCCCGGCTCCCATGCCGGGGTTGAACCTTACAGCGACTTTGCCCCCGGGGCTTATCCGGCCAAACTGCTCAAGCTGTGAAAGTGAGTCAACACTCACAAGTATCCCTCTCTCGATACAGTAACTCATTTCTTCACACGAGACGTTGTTGCCTATATAAAATATCTCTTCAGGGGCAAAGCCTGCGTTCTGCAGAACAAATATTTCCCCCGGTGACATTGCGTCAGCACCCAGTCCCTCTTCGCGAATGATCTTAAGTAAAGAGAGGTTCGTGTTGGCCTTAGCTGAAAAACTCGGCTTTATCCTTCCTTGGAAACCTTCGAGCAGATCACGGCACTTTTGTCTAAGGATGCTCTCGCTGTAAACGTAGAGAGGGCTCCCATATCTTTTCAGCAGTTCCTGTGCTGTATCAAATTCAACAAACAAACTTATCACTCCCGTTTATGTTTATCCTGGCAACTCCTGTCCTTACAGCGGCTTTGGCAACAGCTTCCGCGACGGCTGGCACTACTCTTGGATCAAGAGCAGATGGGATTATGTAGTTTTTTGAAAGTTCTTCATCGCTTACGAGTCCTGCAAGCGCTGATGATGCAGCAAGTTTCATATCTTCGTTGATCCTTGTAGCCCTTACATCCAAAGCTCCCCTGAATATTCCGGGGAACCCAAGGCAGTTGTTTACCTGGTTTGGAAAATCGCTCCTTCCGGTGGCAACTACAGCGGCTCCTGCCGCCAGCGCTTCTTCAGGGAATATTTCTGGTGTGGGATTTGCCATTGCAAATATCACCGGATCCTTTGCCATTCTTCTTACCATATCCTGGGTCAGCAGGCCCGGCCTTGAAACTCCGAGAAACGCGTCTGCTCCCTCTAAAACTTCAGCAAGAGGACCCTTTGCACCGGTCGGATTTGTGATGGAGGCAAGCTCCTCCTGTGCTCCTGTCATGCCTTCTGTATGCCCTGAGCAAAGAGCACCATGAATATCGCAAACTATTACATCTACTGCTCCCGCTGACAGGAAATACCTTGCAATGGAGCTTCCTGCTGCTCCCGCTCCGTTTATGACCAGCCTGGCTCGCTTTATGGTCCGACCGGTAAGTTTGAGAGCGTTTTTATAAGCAGCCAGGGCGATCACGGCTGTACCGTGCTGGTCGTCATGGAATACCGGGATATTAAGCATTTGCTGGAGCTTTCTCTCTATTTCAAAGCACCTTGGAGCAGAAATATCCTCCAGGTTTATTCCTCCGAACGAAACTGCGATCTTCGAGACTGTATCAACGAAATCATCCACATCTTTCGTGCTCACTGCGATAGGTATCGAGTCGATCCCTGCGAACCTTTTAAAAAGACAGCTTTTTCCTTCCATTACCGGCATTGAAGCAGCCGGGCCGATGTCTCCCAGGCCAAGCACGGCAGTTCCGTCTGTTATCACGGCTACCAGATTATTTTTTATAGTCAGATCCCAGATGGCATCCGGGTCGTTTTCTATCTTTCTGCATGGCTCTGCCACTCCCGGCGTATAAACCAGTGCGAGGTCTTCCATAGTTTCTATTGGGGTACGGCATTCAATGTTCAGCTTGCCTTTGAGATTTTTATGCATTTCAAGCGATCTTTCAAAAATATCCTTTACCAATATCAGCACTCCTCAGTTGTATGAATGTTGTTTTTTCTAGGCCTTGTTCGGGCGACCACACCCTATTACTTAATATTACTACTTCAGAAGGCAAGATGCTATCATAATGGTCAACACTATAAATAAAAAGGAGCTGATCCTCTTGGATAAAAAGACAATGCTTGAAAAGGCGACCCATTTTCACGGACACACATGCGGAGGACTGCTGATAGGTGTATCAGCCGCTCACTACGCGATGGAACTTCTGGAAACAGAAGGGTCGTCAAAGGATGAAGAGATCGTATGTGTCGCTGAAAATGATTCATGCAGCGTAGACGCGATACAGTCCCTACTGGGATGCAGCGCAGGCAAGGGCAATCTTATTTTCCGAATGAGAGGCAAACAGGCCTTCTCGTTCTTTAACAGACAGACAGGTAAAAGCTTTCGTATTGTACTGAAGGACCTTGACTTCAGCAACCCGGAAGAAAAGAGGGACTTTATGCTTAATGCCCGGGGAGAGGATATCTTTGATGTGAAAGAGGTCCCGTTTGATCTTCCGCCAAAAGCCAAAATATACAAATCCAAAAGATGCCCACTGTGCGGCGAGCTCACTGCAGAACCCTGGCTCAGGGTCCAATGCGGCAAAGAGATCTGTATCGACTGTTTCCAAAATAATGATCCTCTTGTAAGGTAAGAAACTACGAGAGGCCCTTCTTTTTTTATAAAAGTCAAAGGCCTCTCACTCTTTCGATCTGTTTGAATCGCTGATATGTCTTAGAGGAGCTCTGCTATCTGTACTGCGTTAAGAGCAGCGCCTTTGCGAAGATTATCAGATACGACCCACATTGAGAGCGCGTTGTTCAACCCCGTGTCTTTCCTTATTCTGCCCACGTAGACGGCGTCTTTCCCCGCTCCTGTTATCGGCATAGGGTAGACCTCATTTTTGGGATCGTCCATAACTACAACGCCTGCAGCATTACGGAGGATCTCCTTTGCTTTTTCCGGGGCAAGTTCATTTTCGAACTGAGCAGTCACGCTCTCTCCGTGGCAACGGAATATCGGGACTCGTACCGTGATGCCGCTCACCTTAAGTTCCGGAAGATGCATTATCTTGCGCGATTCATTTACCATCTTCCATTCCTCTTCAGATATTCCTTCTTCGTCAAAGGCACCTATGTGAGGGAGAAGGTTGAAAGCTATCTGGTGAGGATAGACGCCTCCGTCGGGGATCTCTTTTCCGGCAAGAAGAGCTTCTGCTTCATTTTTGAGCGTCTCCACAGCTTTTATTCCTGTCCCTGCAACAGACTGATATGTGCATATGTTTACATACCTGAGTCCGGCTTCTTTGTGAAGAGGCCAAAGCGCCACTACTGCCTGGATGGTCGAACAGTTGGGGTTTGCTATTATGCCTTTGTGCCCTGTGGCGTCCCACGGGTTTATCTCGGGAACCACCAGCGGGACGTCAGGATCCATCCTCCAGGCAGAACTGTTGTCGATGACTACTGCGCCAGATCCAACTGCCACAGGAGCCCATTTTTTTGAGGTCGACCCTCCGGCTGAGAATAATGCGATGTCGATATTTTTAAAAGACTCTTCAGATACTGCTTCCACGGTAATCTCTGTGCCTCTGAAGACTATCTTGCTCCCTGCGGACCGTGGTGAAGCAAGAGCCCTGAGTTTTGAGACAGGATAATCCCTCTCTTCAAGAGTCTTGATCATCTCTCTGCCCACGAGTCCGGTTGCTCCAAGGACAGCTACCGATCTCAACCTTTCCATTAAAAGGAGGCCTCCTCAATAAAATGTTCATGGAGGGCCTTCACGGCATCTTCGCCCCTGTTTGAACCGACAATGCAAGTAAGAGCAAGTGCAGTAGAAGCGATCATTTCAATATTTATCCCCTCTTCTGCCAGCACAGTGAACATCTTAGAGGGTATCTCGGGGTGATTGGCAATTCCTGCGCCTACTATAGTCACCCTTGCAATTTCTGTGTCAAAAGAGACTCCCTGAGCCTCGATCTCACGGCATATTTCACGAGAGACCTGGATCGCAGTCTCTAAATTTGCTTTTTTGACGAGAAAACCGATATCGTTTACTCCGCCCCTCATGTTGTTCTGGATTATCATTTCAGCCCCTACCCCGTTTTGCGCCAAACTGCTGAAAAGTCGTGCAGCAACACCGGGGATATCCGGAACACCCAGCAATACAACTTTAGCTACCTGTAAATCGTGTACCACTGCTTTTATTACAAGACCTTCTGTCACTGGATTACTCATCACCCAAGTGCCCTCCTCTTCTGTGAAACTCGAACCTACATAAAGCGGTATCTCATAACGTGCCGCCATTTCTACACTGCGGGCCTGGAGAACGTTGGCTCCCTGAACAGCCATCTCCATGCACTCTTCAAAGCCTATCCGTTCTATCTTCATGGGCTTGTTCACCACACGGGGGTCTCCTGTCATTATCCCCTTAACATCCTTAAGCAGCTGACAGGATTCAGCTCCCAGCGCTCCGGCCAGTGCTACTGCAGAAAGGTCTGAGCCTCCCCTTCCCAGAGTTATGACATCCCCGGAATCTGTAATGGCCTGAAATCCTGTTATTACAGCAACTACACCTTCATTCAATGTTTTTTCAACATTTTTGGGTTCTATGCTGTAAATCCTGCCTTCCATGGGAAAGCCCTTGGCTTTTATCCCTGCCTGAAGTGCTGTAAAAGACTGTGCCGGAATGCCGAATTTTTGTATGGCCAAAGCCAGCAGCGCAACGCTTTGCTGCTCACCTGTTGCAAGCAGCTGATCCATCTCACGTCCGTTGCTGGTATTCGCAACATCTTTGGCGAGAGCCAGAAGGTCATCTGTCATGTTGCCCATCGCTGAAACTACAACTGCCACTCGGTAGCCGTTGTCACGAACTTTCTTCACTATCTGGGCGACATGCCTCATTCTTTCAGGGCCTGCAACGGACGAGCCTCCAAATTTTAAAACTGTAAGAGGAAGACCTGCATGATCCATTAATTATTCCCCCATGCCCTTTCAATAGCATCTTTAAGTCCCATATCTACTGCGATCTGGGGTCCCTGCGCACTGCTGTCAAGGACAAAGAACTGCGATCTGACACCATGTTCCGTGAAAGTCTTGCACATTGCTTCGGCAACTCTTTGCGTAGGACCGTTGACAAGAGCAATGACAGAAGGCCCTGAGCCGCTTATTGCAACACTCAGGCATTCAGGAAGTTCACGTACCCTGGAAAAAATAACTTCCCCGCCCCTGAAGAGCTTGCTTCTGTATTGCTGGTGCAGCCTGTCGTCCATACCCCATTTGAGATGTTCCCATTTGCCTGTTGCCCAGGCTGCAGTAAGCAAAGCTGCCCTTCCCAGATTGAATACTGCGTCTTCAAACGGGACCTGTTTGGGAAGCGCCTTTCTTGCATCAGACGTTTTTACTCTTTCATCCGGAACTGCGACAACGCACAGCACCTCCGGAGGAAGGGCCGGGAGGCTTACATATCTAAGGTTTTCTCCATCCCAGCAGCTGACTACCATACCTCCCAGAAAACATGGTGCAACGTTGTCGGGGTGACCTTCGATCTGCGTCATCAGCTGCAGCAGGTCAGCCTCTCCTGCTTCATGGCCTGTCAGGTATTTTGCTATCAGTACACCTGCAACTACAGCTCCGGCTGAACTTCCAAGCCCACGGCAGAGAGGAATGATATTATGGCACCAGAGAGAAAATCCCGGGCCTTTGACTCCCCATCTTTCACAGGCAACTTCGTATGCCTTCACCACTAGATTGGCAGCAGGTTCTGAGAGTTCTTTTGCTCCCTCTCCGTGCGCCTCTATGCTGTATTGCTTTTCCGGCAGCAGCTCCATAACCTTAAATATGTTGTAAAGAGAAACTGCCATGCCTATGGTGTCAAAACCGGATCCAAGATTTGCACTGGTAGCCGGGACTCTAAGTGTTATCAGAGGATTCAACCTTTCATCACCTCCAGAAGTTCAGCAAGCGTGTCGCCTATCTCAATTGGCCTTCCGACTTGTGACATGGCCGTATCCGGGTCTTTTAGGCCATTGCCGGTAAGTACCATTACTACCTTTATGCCCTTTGGAAGCCTTCCGAGTTTCTTTAGTTTTACCAATCCTGCCAGTGGGGCGCATGAAGCCGGCTCTGCAAATATCCCGCCCTTTGATGAGAGGAAATACTGGGCAGCAAGGATCTCTTCGTCTGTAACAGAGTTGAATTCTCCGTTTGATTCTTTTGCTGCATCTTTGGCCAGGTGAGCGCTTACCGGGTTTCCTATACGGATAGCGGTAGCTATAGTCTCAGGTTCAGGACAGGGCTTGCCTGTTACAAGGGGGGCAGCTCCAGCTGCCTGAAAACCCATCATTTTAGGCAGAGCCTTGATTTTTCCAATCTCTTTGTACTGTTTGTAACCTGCCCAGTAGGCACTGATGTTCCCTGCATTTCCAACCGGTATGGCATGCCAGTCCGGAGCCTCTCGAAGATCCTCGCAGACTTCCCATGCGCCGCTCCTCTGACCCCACAGGCGGTAGGGGTTTACCGAGTTGACGATAGCGTAACCTTTCTCATCGGCAGCTTCCCTTGCCATTTCAAGCGCCCTGTCAAAATTCCCCGTTACTGCTATGACTTCGGCTCCGTACATTAGCGCCTGTGCAAGCTTCCCAAGGGCAACTTTCCCTGCCGGAAGTAGGACATAACAGGGTATCTGCGCTGCTGCTGCGTATGCTGCCGCAGAGGCTGAAGTATTGCCGGTTGAAGCACAGACGAGTGCCTTTGCGCCTGATTCAAGTGCTTTTGCAACCGCCATGACCATCCCTCTGTCTTTAAATGAACCCGACGGATTACAGCCCTCCAGCTTTCCCCAGAGATCGATTTCCAGTTCTTTGCTGATACCTTCAAGATATACCAGAGGTGTGTTGCCTTCGCCCAAAGTTATGTACGGCGTTTTGTCGGTTACGGGAAGAAGGCTTGCGTATCTTTGGATAACTCCCATCACAGATCCCTCCTAAAAAAATAAATACCGCCCCTGTACTGCTACAGGAGGCGGTATATTCCGCGGTTCCACTCCACTTCGGCTATGTCTTAAAAAAGACTTGCCCTCATATGCGCTGTACAGGGCGCTCCCTGATGCCTTATCTGTATAACTCCAGCTTCGACATCAGCTCAAGGGTGGTTTTCAAAGACAAGGCAACCGAGATCTTCCAGCGCCGGCTGAGCCGGGATCCCGTCTCTGGGATGCTTTTTGTCCCTTACTATCCCTATCATCGCTGTTCAAAAATTAAGTTGATTGTGAGCGTTTATACATCTACTTAGAATAATTGTCAAGCAGTCCTGACAAGTTATCATCATGGAAATTATACACTAAGTTTGACTATCACTTCAGTGAGGGATAAAATCATGTCAATGGCAGTGTCGAGTCCTTGTTCGGTTGGTATCCGCCTTATGTTTTTATCGTCAGGCGGAGATTCAAAGGAGTGAGCGCTATGACATTTAACATGAAGGAACATGTGGAAAGCCTGGGAGCCAAGGCTGTACTTTCATATCTGGAGGGCGATCCGGAAAAAAATATCCCTAAGATCGTAAAATGGGTAAAAACGTTTGACAGAAAAGGGATCTATTCTGCCGCATACCCCGGACTTGTTAAAATTGCCTCTGATCCGCAAAATATATGGTTCCAATTTATGAAAAGCCTCTATTCCGACATCGACCCCGAAGTGAGAAAAAGGATCTTCAAAAATTTTTTACTGCATTCAGCTATCCAGGGCTTCAGCAAACGCGCAAAAAATGAAGAAAAATACAACTGTAATGTGCCATGGGCCATTCTTATGGACCCTACAAGCGCGTGTAATCTGCACTGTAAAGGCTGCTGGGCAGCTGATTACGGATGCTCAATGAACCTTGAGACCGATTTACTTGACAATATAATTAAACAGGGCAAAGAGCTTGGAACGTACACATACCTTTTCAGCGGAGGTGAACCGCTCATAAGAAAGGACGACATCATCAGCATCTGCAGAAAACATGATGACTGTCTTTTCCTGGCTTTCACAAATGCAACACTGATCGAACCTGCTTTCGCCGATAAAATGCTTGAAGTCAAAAATTTTGTTCCCGCTTTAAGCATTGAAGGTTTTGAGGATGAAACCGATTTTAGGAGGGGAACGGGAACATATAAAGCCGTTTTGTCTGCCATGAAACTTCTGAAGGGCAAAAAACTTCCTTTCGGGATCTCATGCTGCTATACAAGTAAAAACATATGTTCAATAGGGAGCGAAGAATTTTTCGATTTCATGGTGGAGATGGGGGCAAAGTTTGCCTGGCTCTTCACATACATACCGATCGGAGAGAAAGCAATGCCCGAGCTCATGGTGTCAGCGGAACAGAGAGAGTATATGTACAGGCAGATACGAAAGTTCAGGAAGACCAAGCCGATATTTACAATGGATTTTTGGAACGACGGTGAATATGTAAAAGGCTGTATAGCCGGCGGAAGAAGGTATCTGCACATAAACGCCAACGGAGACATCGAGCCATGCGCATTTATACACTACGCTGACTCAAACATAAAAGAGAAGACACTGCTGGAGGCTTACAGATCACCCCTTTTCATGCAGTACAGAAAAAATCAGCCATTTAATCAAAACCACCTGCGCCCTTGCCCCCTTTTGGACAACCCTGAATCACTAAACTCCATGGTCGCGGCATCCGGTGCGAAATCAACATATATCGTTAAACCTGAGAATGTGAGAGACCTAACTTCAAAGTGCAGGCAAAGGTCGGTCCTTTGGGCGGATACAGCAGACAGACTCTGGACTGAAAAAAACATGCAGACTGCTCCATCAGATGCGAGGAGATAATTATCTCTGCCTGACGTAAAAAACGTGAATATATCATTCCGACAGACCGGTATCAATTTGTTCTTTTGAGACCGGCCCTTTTTCTTTCATAATGTAATTTTTAAATTTTATTACTGTTATCAACGTTTTTTCTAAGAAAAATAAACCACTTTTTCAGTATTTTTATTAAGAACACTTTATAATATTTTTTTACGTACAATATTAATTGATATTTATAACACTTTCTGCTAAAATGCTCTCCGCACAGGAGTATTTCGACTAGGTGGTGTTTGGTCACATGGCAGCAACAAAAGCATACGACGACAAAGTTATCATGACACGTGAAGGATACGACAAACTCAAAGCAGAGCTCATCGCGCTGCGCGGAGACGGAAGGGCCGAAATAGCCTCCAAGCTTGAAGAGGCGAGAGGATTCGGCGACCTCAGCGAAAACGCTGAATACCACGCAGCCAAGGAAGAACAGGAAAAACTTGAAAACAGGGTACTCTGGCTTGACTACCAGCTGGGCAAAGCCAAGATAGTTGACGCAGAGGATGTTGACACAAGCTCAGTAAGCCTTGGGACAACAGTCACTCTTAAAGACCTGGATCTCAAAAAAACTCTTGTATACACCCTTGTAGGAACCGAAGAAGCAGACATAAAAGAAAACAGGATCTCCGCAGCCAGTCCGGTCGGGATGGCGATAACGGGAAAAAAAATCAATGACGAAGTAATGGTCCGGACACCCCGCGGAATAAGACATTTAAAAATAATGAAAATCAGGCTTAAATAAAGCCTGATTTTTTATTTTTATATTTAAGTCAATTTTTATTGATGTTTGGCTTTAAGCAAAACATCAAATGTCTGTTCCTCTCAAAACCTTCTGTTAATGCTGAAAGAAACTTTTATTACGCTTTCAAGGAAATCTCCGAACTCCAGGCCAAAGGCTCTTGCTGACTTTGGGACAAGGCTCGTGGCTGTCATCCCTGGAGCCGTATTGACCTCCAGCAAGTAAGGCTTATCTTCGTCAGTCACTCTGAAGTCCACCCTGCTGTATGACCTGCACCCCAGGCTTTTATGGGCAAGGACAGCAATATCTCCGATTTTGCGGGATGTTTCTTCTGAAAAATTTGCGGGACAGATATATTCTGTACAGCCGCTTGTGTATTTATTTTTGTAGTCATAAAAACCTACGTGAGGTCTGATATCTATTGCAGGAAGCGCTATGACTTCACCGTTTTCCTTTTCCCACACCGGAACAGTTATCTCCCTGCCGGGGATGTACTGTTCAACAAGTGCCTTATTTTCATTCTTATAAGCTTTCCAACAGTTTTCTATTCCTGATATCAGTTCCTCTTCTGTTTTTGCGAGAGTAACACCTACAGTGCTCCCTCCGCTGTTGGGTTTTACGACCAATGCACCGTGCCGCTTCAGCATCTCTTCCTCACGTCTGCCGGCAGCAAATCCTTTATGTATAATGCTTCCTTCGGGCATTGGAAGATCCTCAACGGAGAAGAGCAGTTTTGCCACTGTCTTGTCCATTGCAAACATGCATGCTTCCGGTCCGGAACCTGTGTAAGGAATGCTGTAGGCGTCAAGACAGGTCTGGAATCGCCCGTCTTCTCCCCAATCTCCGTGAAGCGCAATAAAAACACCGTCAGCACCAAAAGTATGCCATTTCTGTACAAATTCCTTAGGGGAGAGAACATCCTCAAGTAAGACGGAATGACCTTTATGAGACAGGGCTTCACAAACAGCCCTGCCTGAGTTCAGCGATACTTCCCTTTCGGGGCTTGTTCCGCCGTATGCAACAACTATCTTCATTTTCATCATATCCTTCTTAAACGATCATGTTTGTAAGGTCAGATTTATAATATATTTGCTTCTGATCCTATGGATCAGAAGCTTTTTTTGGTTGCTTCTGAATTCGTCTCTGATTCTACTCCTATTTTATATTCGGGGTACGCGTTTATGTAGAAGAATATTCCTGCTGTCAACTCGTCCCCTGCTTTGTTGTCCCTGACCCAAAGGTGCCACGTCGTACAGTGCTTGACGTAATTCACAGAATAACGCATAGAAGCGATTTCCTGCGAAATATTGTCGTAGGCAGCGGTTACAGAAAATGTCCACTTTTCCCAAGAAGCGCCTAAAGGAAGCGGGAAGGAGACTGTCTGGTAGAAGTTTTCGTTGTCTGCATACCTGTCCCATGCAAGTGGCGATGACCCGTCAGCCCATCTCCTGAAGTACATAGAGCTGAAATTGAATGAGCCTATACTCCATCTGACCCCAAACCATCCGTCGATAAGATCCTGTGTCTGATCTCCCCCCTCATATGTATGGTAGACATATCTTGCTCCATAGAAGGGCTTGAAAAAGAAATCCCCCACATCAGGGGAACCTGTCATTTCTGTACCAAGGACTATCCTTTCTCTCCATGGCATGACAGTCTTAAGGTTGTCCTGATAACGTCCGTATATGCCGAAGAACCTGATCCTCCCCCAGTTAGAAGAGTCCCCGTACCAAGGAGAATAAATTCCAAATTCGGGATCAGTCCAGACGTTGAAGCGCTGTTCCTGACCCGGTCTCATTTCAGTCTCAATGAGCTCCCTCTGTGCCTGGTAGAGAATGGCCCTCCAACCGTTAGAGGCATTGTATTCAAGCCCCCACTTTGGACGCCACATTATCTCATCAGAATCAGAATCATAAATACGGTCAGACTCCAAAAACACGGAGAGTCCCTCTAAGAGTATCTCTCTGCTGTAACGCAGCCTTGCCTCCCACATGTTATCTGACCAGTAAATAGCGTTTACATTTAATTCTCCGACGGTTCCCAGGTCAATGTATCCCTTGAGCCCTCCGCCCATGCCTTTGTTTGAATCATAAGCAAAATAAGGAAGGAGGCTCTGTTCCCTCGGTCCAAGCCTTGCTACATAGTCAAAGGGGTATGTGAAAATACATTTCTCGCCTATGTATATTCTCGGGCGCCTTATTATCATTTTTTTGTTTGGTATTATGACGACTTTTTTGGATTTGAGCCTGTAATGGGGCTTTTCAAAATCACAGGTCGTCGTGGTAACGTTCAGCCATTCTGTTATCTGCTCATCTTCGCCGTCGGTCTTCTTCTTTTTGGGCCGTGACCTGAGGACCCCGAACTTTACCGCATCGTCCATGGGCATGACACGCACATCGTTTCCCTGCATATAGAGGGCGTCCATCTTGCCCGAGGCATCGGTAAGAACACCCCTTCTTGTTTCAAGGCTGTAAGTCAGGTGTTCTCCTGTGAGTTTGTCAGCTCCTGAGAAGAGCGTAACATTCCCTCTTTGATCGGAAAAAGCCTCCATGATCTGATTATTGCTGTTATATTCAACATGAGGAGCAAAGAGTCTCATAGTTTTATTTCTGACCTTAACGTTACCGTCCGCTGTTGCTATCCCTGTGTTCTCCTGATAGACCACACTGTCCGCGTCAATATGCACCTCATCGGGAGTCTCTTCAGCATAAAGAGGCGTAAGAAGAAATACACATGCAAGGATCAGTCCAAGCAGAATGACCTTCAGTGGTTCGTTACAAAATGTTCTTTTCATTCTTTCCACGTCAAGACTCCTTCGCCTGTTACCGTACATTCCCCGCTTTTTGTATCATAAGTGCCCTCTTTGCCTTCAACCGTGATCTTGCCGTCTGTGAGCATCACGCCTTTAAAAAAACTCCAGAGTTCCTTTGCTGCTTTAAATTCGACCCTGCCTGCCTTTAGGTTGAAGACCTTATCTTTCTCTGTCATAACAGCATCTGCACTCGTCATTTCTATGTCGTTGTTGGCTCTTGTAAATACGCCCTTATCGGCGTTGATCCTGGTGACCTTATCGCCGCTTTCAGTGATAGTAATGTCAAGGGACTCCCCGTAAAAGAGCCCGTCCCTGTGTTCCACTCTCGGAGAGATAAGTTTCCACTGAGCACCGTTTATCTCCCTGTCGATCGCGATATTTTCAACAATAATATCCGGCAGGGGAATGTCGCCTGCCCTGTTGGCAAGGTTAAGGTCTCTCCATAAAAAGACCACAATCACAGCGATAAAAAACAACGCTGCGATCGTGTATGCCTTTTTACGGGATATATTTTTTAGTGACAAACCAGTGTTATTCCAATCAATAATATTTTACGGGTTTATCTGTGATCCGGCGCCCTGAGGAGATGTCACATCCCCGGAAACTGCCATTGATGATATCTGGCTTGGTATCATGTATCCGTGGACAGTTGCAGCGGATGTTGTCTCAACATAAAACAGAGTTCCCTCTTTCAGGTGGTTGTCAGAACCCCTTACAAGGAAACCGCCTGCCAGTCCAAGAGGACCAAGGAGCACTGCACCCGCAAAGCTTGCACCTACTGCTCCATATGTTGCAGCATCTGCTTCCATAGCTTTTTTCGCAGCCTCTCCCATTGCTACTGTGACCGAGTTGGGGCCAATTACCTCAAGCGCATCAAAAGCCATTTCAATTTCGGAAGGCCGTCCGAAGCTGCGTGGAGGCTTGACCTTTGTTATATGGGCAAAGACCCTGCTTCCTCTGGGGGCAACAAGATTATTGTTTATCACGATCTCTTCGATCAGTTTCAAAACGACCTTGTCATCGACCTTAACATTTTTGACGGTAAGCGTCTGAGAAAGTGATGATTTTACGACAGTTGTTGCAGGTATCTCTATGGGGGTCGCGAGAACTCCTTCAGGGAGAAGCTTGGTTATCAATCTCTCTGTTCTTGAAGCCAGGGCACCGCCCTGGACTGCTCCCTCAACCACTGCTTCCAGGGTATCGATCCTTCGTGCAAGTGACCATTCCGGATGTATCTGCTGAGCCACTGCCCATTCTGCAACAGAGAGCTTGAAAAGGAGCGATGGCTGTGTTGTTGTCCCCTTCTCCATGAAATCCAGCATCGCAGTCTGACGTTCAGTCAAACTCCCGGGAAGCTCCCTTCCAAAGACGTCTTTTTCAGCTGTGTTAAGCCTTGAAAGCAGTCCACCACCCTGCGGTGAACCATATACTATAGTCTCTATCCTCTCAAGTGTTTGAAAGGCAGGACCTCCGTCAGCAGCCACATCTGAAGCAGATGAAACTGCAACCGATGCAAATACGGTAAGAATTGCTGCCGTCAGCATAAACATGTTTTTCAACTTCATAATTGTTTCCTCCCTTCAATTTTTCACTTTAGAATTTTTAACGGCTGCTCTGATAAAATCCATGAACAATGGATGTGGCTTTACCGGACGTGATAAAAACTCGGGATGGAACTGTACTCCCAGCATCCAAGGATGACTTTTGTTTTCCATAATTTCTACCTGTCCTCCGGATGGACATATCCCTGCCACTATCATCCCGGCCTTTTCAAAGAGTTCCATGTATTGATTGTTGAATTCGAAGCGATGCCTGTGTCGTTCGCTTATTATCTCTGTACCATAGATCGAAATGGATTTCGTGTTCTTCTTAAGTTCACACGGGTAAGCTCCGAGCCTCGATGTCCCTCCGATGTCAGCTATGTTCTTCTGACCCTCCATATAGTGAATAACAGGGTGAGGCGTCATTTCGTTCATTTCAAGGCTGTTTGCTCCTGAAAGCCCAAGGACGTTTCTGGCAAACTCTATAACAGCCACCTGCATACCAAGGCAGAGGCCAAAGTAAGGAACATTGTTCTCCCTTGCATATTTCGCCGCAGCTATCTTACCCTCTACGCCTCTTTGCCCAAATCCACCCGGTACAAGGATAGCATCCGCTTTGGAAAGTATATCTTCCGGGGATCCCTTTTCAAGATCCTCCGCTTCCACAGGCATTACCTGCACTTTTACTCCATTAGCTATACCTGCGTGAGCAAGGGCTTCGTTGACACTTAGATAGGCGTCCTTGATCTCTGTGTATTTGCCGACAAGTGCGACTGTAACTTCACCTTTCAGGTTGTCATATTTCTCCAGGAATGAATTCCAGTCTTCCATGTCAGGCTTAACATCTGAGTTCAATCCTAATTTTCTCAGTGCGATAGTGTCAAATTCCTGTTTGTGAAGTATGGAAGGAATACGATAGATAGAATCTGCATCTATAGCCTCAAATACACAATCCGGCAGAACACTGCAGAAAAGTCCGATCTTCTCTCTGAGGTCTCTTCCAACGGGATACTGTGAACGACATACGATTAGATCCGGCTGGATACCTATGCGCCTTAGTTCGTTTACACTGTGCTGTGTGGGTTTTGTTTTTAATTCACCGGATGCGGCTATGTAGGGTACAAGAGTGACATGGCAATAAAGAATGTTTTCTCTCCCTATCCTGCCGGCAAGCTGCCTTATAGCTTCAAGGAAGGGAAGCCCCTCAATGTCTCCGACTGTACCGCCGATCTCAGCTATTACAACATCTTTGTCTTCGCCTACCCTTAGTATCCTGTCCTGTATCTCGTTCGTTATGTGAGGGATGACCTGTACCGTTGCGCCGTTGTATCCTCCGCTTCTCTCCCTCTGAATTACAGCGGAATAGACTTTGCCTGTGGTGCAGCTGTTTTCTCCGGTAATAGCCTCATCGATGAAACGCTCGTAATGTCCGAGGTCGAGGTCTGTCTCGGCACCGTCCCATGTAACAAAAACCTCGCCGTGCTGAAACGGGCTCATCGCACCGGCATCTACATTTATATATGGATCCATCTTTATGATACTGACCCTGTAGCCCCTTCTCTTAAGCAAAACACCAAGTGATGCGGCGGTTATTCCCTTACCTAGAGAAGAAACAACTCCGCCGGTTACAAAAATGTACTTTGTCATTTATAACGCCCCTTTAATGTCGCGGTTTAGCAATAAAATTACCTTAAGTATCTAAGAGGGTTCTGCGGAGTGCCGTTCCTTCTTACCTCGAAGTGGAGGTGATTACCCGTAGACCTTCCTGTGCTCCCTACTCTTGCGATCTGTTGTCCTGATCTTACAGTAGCTCCATTTTTTACAAGAAGGCTGCTGCAGTGTCCGTAGAGGGTAGACATTCCTCCGGGATGAGAAATAACTATAGTTTTTCCGTATCCGCCCATCCAACCTGAGTGAACGACCTTTCCATCTCCCGCTGCCACTATGCCTCTCCCTCGCGGTGCCCTGATATCCAGTCCTGAGTGGAAAACTCTCCTGCGCCCAAAGGGGCTTCGGCGCCATCCGAATACACTGGATATTTTGCCCATGACCGGCCACCTGAAGTGCCTGGACGATGTTGTCACGCTCGTCTTTGGAGCTCTTGCACTTGTTCTTCCTGCAGATGCAGCCACAGCTGCAACTTTGGCTCCTGGAAGGAATATTTCGCTTCCTATCTTGAGCTGTGTTTCATCATCCATCATGTTTGCCACATAGACTGCCTGTTTGTAAGAACCATGCTTGTCCGCCAGTTTTGCAACAGTGTCATTTTTTGAGACCTTAATGAATATCCCGTCCTGGTTCGGTATCCTGAGCACTGCCCCAAGTTTGAGATAGTTAATGTTAGAGATTTTATTGGAACCTATTATTGTATCAAGATCCAGTTCAAATTTACTTGCGATCGACCAGAGTGAATCTCCATTTTTGACAACATATTCTGTCAATAAAAGTGGCTTGCCCTGTTTTTCAAGATCTGCCTCATACTTTTTAAGTTTATTGACATATGCCAGCGTTAAAGGAACAGAATCTGTCCTGTCAGGAATATATAGAATATCAGTATACTTTGGATTTTCGTTTGGTTTAAGGCCGTTGGCACGTCTGATATCTTCAGCCTTGATACCGTACTCTTCCGCTATGGAAGCTATCGTATCTCCCTGATCCAGAATAACTTCCTGCCAGCATATATCTCCTATCAGAGCCTCTTTGTCCTCACTGAGGATAAGGCCGTCTCCTCTTGAGAGGACCCCGTAAAGTTTAAGCTCTTCTGTGGTAAGTGTAGGAACGCTTGGAAGGGGTCCAATACCAATCGGGATGACCTCTGTCTCGGACTCGGGGGATTCAGCCGAAGAGCTGACAGCTGACAGGTCAGAGACATCAACCATCAAAAACCCTCTGTTGTTGACAGATTTTTCAGATATGTCCGGGAGGTCCATTCCTATCCAGTACATGCCTGCTCTCTCTGCTGCCATTGCAGAAAGTATCACTGATGCCGACAGCGCCGCAATGATGAACAGGCTGAAGTATATCGTTTTTCTTTTTTTCAAATTGACCAAGTTAAACCTCGACATCGTTCAGTCACTCCACACATCATCCGGTATTACTGGCCAGCGTATTTTGTAAAAAGCTTAGCCTGCCTTTATTGTAGCAAGAAATTCGCGATTATTCACCGTATTGCGTAATTTATCCAAAATAAGATTCAGAACTTCTGCTTCATCCATGTTGGTTATCTTCCTTCTCAGTGCCCAAATACGCTGAAGGTCATCGTCAGGAACCAACAGCTCTTCTTTCCTTGTGCCTGACTTAGTTATGTCCAGAGCAGGGAATATGCGCTGCTCTGATATCTTTCGTGATAAATGGACTTCCATGTTCCCGGTCCCCTTAAATTCTTCGTATATGACATCATCCATCCTGCTGCCGGTTTCAACAAGTGCCGTTCCTATTATAGTAAGACTTCCGCCAAATTCAATATTTCTTGCGGCTCCAAAGAATTTTTTAGGGAAATATAGGGCTGCCGGATCCATACCCCCGGAGAGAGTCCTTCCCGATGGGGGAACGATAAGATTTGATGCCCTTGCCAACCTGGTTATGGAATCAAGCAGCAGGACTACATCCTTGGATACTTCGACCAGCCTCTTTGCTTTTTCAAGCGCAAGCGCTGCAACTCGCATATGCTCTTCTGCCGGCCTGTCAAAGGTGGAAGCAATGATCTCTCCATCGACAGAACGTGCCATGTCTGTAACTTCTTCCGGTCTTTCGTCGATAAGAAGCACCATCAGGATCACTTCAGGATGGTTGGTCGTGATAGCATTCGCAAGATTTTTTAGAAGTGTAGTTTTTCCTGCTTTCGGCGGAGATACGATAAGGGCCCTCTGTCCTTTGCCTATCGGGGCAAAAAGGTCTACCATCCTTGTAGATATGATTTTTCTGTCTGTCTCCAGATTTAATTTTTCGTCAGGGAAAATGGGGGTAAGTGATTCAAATTGTGGTCTTTTTCTTGCTGCTTCGGGATCGGTAAAATTAACATTTTCTACCCTCAGCAGTGCTTCGTAATGTTCCTGTTCCTTGGGCGGGCGGATTATACCCCAGACTACATCTCCATTCCTCAGTCCAAATCTGCGGATCTGCGAAGCAGAGACATATATGTCGTTACTGCTCGGAAGAAGTCCGGATGGCCTTAGGAAGCCATAACCTTCAGAGAGGCACTCAAGTGTTCCTCCATTGAACCTGTATCCCATCGTTTCAGCCTGGGTCTTGAGTATGTCAACGATCAGGTCATCTTTACGCCTGGCCGAAATTGAAGTAACGCCTATCTCTTTTGCGATCTTCCTCAGTTCAGCCAACGTCTGTTGTGCCAGAAAATTGAACCCTAATTTAGGGTGGGTGTGCTTGTGCTGTTTGCCATATCCGTTACCGTTGTTGCTTCCATTCTGTTCTTTGTCTGCCTCAGGATTTACTACAGGTACAGTTTCGGAAGTGGTTTCAGGGAGCGGGGCTTCCTTTAAGGCCACGTCTGTCTCTGCAGCAGATGCCACCTCATTCACGGATCCGGCTGCAATAACACTCTTTTCTGGTTCATTCGTCTGGTTGGGTGCTTTTTCATTTTTTGCCGTGGAAGAACTTCTGGTCCTTGTTGTTTTTTTCTTTGGTTCTTCAGCGGTTTCACTTTTTTTTCTTGGCAACTTCTCTGACCTCCCGGTCTAGTGTCATTTTCTTCTGGCTATTTCGAACTTGATGTCCGACCATACTTTTGCAGGCGTGGAAACAGTAACTCTATATGATCCTACCGGAAGAGGAGTACCCTCTTCCCTTAAGAGATAAAACGTTCTTACTCCATCTTTGGTCATTAACTTAAGAGGCTCAGAGAGGACCAGCTCATTGCCGTAATACCATGAAACCTCCAAGTGGCTGCCTTCTCGTGCGGAAGAATACTTCAGCCACAAACATATCTGACTTGGACCGTAGGGGATGCTGTTGCCGATCAACAGAGGCTCGCGGTTATCTCCAAGTTCCTGGCAGATCACTGCCTCTTCGACCTTAAAAAAACTTGAGAACGGACCGACCTTTAAGCTCCACGTCACCAGCAAAAGCAGAAGGATCACGCTGAAACCCAGGAACATTATCGGTCTCTTAGCTGACTTATCCGTATTGATGTTTTTCATGCAGTACCACCAATCTCTAACCTAGCATTTTACCATGAGTGTCGAAAAAAACAAAAATCATGAACAGAATTTATGCCATATTCCGTATAGTTCCGAAATAATTGCTTCGTGCACTTCTATCTCGAAACCATCCACTGTAAGTTCTGTTTTTTTGCTTATGCCGTCCACTGCCTTTTTCTCGATAAGTGCTTCAAGCATCAAGCGCTCATCCTCTTTACATGGCCCCAGCCACTCTTTCCAAACATACGAGAGGGCCGCACTTAGTGCATAACAGCCCCAGTTGCTGACATCTACCGGTATTGTTACGTCTGTACGTATGACAGAAAGACACTTCCTGAAGTCCGGCCTGATATCACATATTTCTGAGACAAAGTTGCCCATCCCAACTTCATTTCCTCCGTCGCCTATTCCGACAGTAAAAATATTTTTTCGCGAGCAAAGAACTGATATCCAGTCCAGTGTTGGTGTCCAGGCAGAGATGTCTTCGCTTCTCATATTATAAAATCTACCATCTGCCGCACGCCCCAGACGTTCTGTGAACACCACGGCATCAGGAGAATACGAATCAAGTTTATCAAAACGGTCTACTGCAACAACTTTTTCTTCAGGGAAACCGGCAGAAACTGCACACGCCCGGATTGCATCCACGCACAGATCGTCTGTCCAGATCTCTGTTTCAGCACCATGCTTCAAAAAAGCCCTTGCCAGGACAACTGCACCTCCGGGACCATCTGTTTCAGGCGCTCCGGAAGATGGAACGAAAAATCCCGAAACAACAGCGGCTCTTGATACCTCAGCTAAGTTTTCAGCGGCTTTTTGCCAGTATATGTTTTTGCACAGGTCCGATATTCCTCTTTTGCCTTTATTTGAAGCAACTGTCTTGATCAGTTCCTCGGCAAATTCTGACGGCAATCTGAATTCTTCCATTTTGTCCTCTTAAATGCTCAGTGTTTCAACTAGTCTCAGCATGTCATCGTCCAGGCATCTTTTGGTTTCCCATGAAGTTTTGATGTCAGAAGAGACGATATTTCCATTGACCCTTCCGACCATCATTCCCCGTTCACCTCTCATGAGGAGTTCAACTGCAGCGGCCCCAAGCCTTGAAGCGAGCACGGTGTCAAAACATGACGGGGCTCCTCCTCTTTGAAGGTGACCAAGTACAACTATCCTTGGGTCATAGCTTCCCTGACCCTTCAGCTTCTCTGCAAGTTCTGAAGCAGACATGACTCCTTCTGCCATCACGATAATAGAATGGGTTTTACCCCTTTCTTTTGCATAGCTCAGTTTTTTACATATAGCCTCAATATCAGGAACGATCTCCGGAACAAGGACAAATTCCGCTCCGCAGGCAACACCGGTCTCCAGAGCAAGAAAACCTGAATTTCGTCCCATTACCTCCACAATAAACATCCTGTCATGGCTGGAGGCCGTATCCCGGAGCTTGCTTATGCACTCCAGAGCTGTATTGCATGCCGTATCAAAGCCAATTGTACAGTCTGTCCCAGCCATATCATTGTCTATTGTCCCCGGTATCCCGACAACAGTTACCCCTCTGCTGTGCAGTTCGTTAGCTCCTCGAAAAGAGCCGTCACCGCCAATAATGACAAGGGCATCTATATCGTTTTCCCTGAGTTTTGAAACTCCTGCGTTTACTCCCTCGGGCCTTAAGAATTCCGGACACCTTGCTGTCCTCAGGATCGTTCCTCCATGGAGAAGTATCCCTCCTACTGAACTCCTTGTCATGGGGACAAGGTCGCCCTCCAGCAGACCTTCATACCCTCTCCTTATCCCGACAACATCAAATCCGTTGTAGAGAGCCGTACGTGTCACAGCCCTTATCGCCGCATTCATGCCAGGAGAATCTCCTCCGCTTGTCAGGACACCGATCCTTTTTAACATGACTTACGCCTCCCTGTTTGCTTGATAGTGCAATATTTATTATCGAGCATGCTGTCTTTGTGTCGACCTATTTCACTTTTTAGGAAGAACCTCTATATTTTCACCCATGATGCTTCATTTTCCTGGGATGGCACCCTTCTTGACCATACTAATGCGGAGGAGACCTTTCCTCCTGCCATTTCCACTGCCCTTATTGCCGCGCGCAAAGTATTTCCTGTGGTGTATACATCATCGACAAGGGCAACGGAGCGTCCTTCAAAATTTTCTGATGAGGTCATAGCATCTAACGGCATCATTTGCTTTGACGGCCCGGTCTTACCTGCCTGAGGAAGGATGTCACTTCTCCAGAAAAGTTTTTTATCATCAGCAGGTATCTTCCATACCTGAGAAATACCTTCGGCCAGCAACAAGGACTGATTATATTCTCTTTTTCCCGCTCTGTGTAAGGGTACCGGCAAAAGTATCTCTGCATCTTTATCACTGAAAATTTCACCCATGAGCCTGCCCATTGGTATACCCAGAGAACGTGAATTCCTGTATTTCAGGTCCAGTAAAAGTTCACGAGATATATCATCGTGTAGTGAAAGAGCGTGACAGGGAACTGAACCGCTGCAGCAATCAAGGCCATAGGGAGCGCCGCATTTAACACAAAACGGAGGCAACGGACAAACAACTGACCTCATGCAATCGTCACAGCAAGATGTGCCGATCTTTCCGCAGACAGGACATGTTTCAGGCCAAAAAAAATGAAAAAAAGAGGGTACAATGTCATCGGTCAGAAATTTAGTAAAAGAACACCGCAGGGATGTCGAAGAAATATCTTTTCGTTGATCCTGCGGTGTCCTGATAAACAAACCCTGTCCTACAGAGATGCCGCTTTTTTAAGTATCTCTGCCTTGTCCGTCCGTTCCCATGTGGGTATCGGGTCAAGGTCTTCCCTACCCATGTGTCCGTACGCAGCCAGCCTTTTGTAACGCGGTTTGCGAAGTTCAAGATCCCTTATTATTGCAGCTGGGCGAAAATCAAAGTGCTCCCTGATCAGCTCTGTGATCTTCTGGTCAGAAACGGTCCCTGTGCCGAAAGTTTCTACCATTATCGATACAGGCTTTGCTACGCCTATAGCATAAGCCACCTGTATCTGGCAGGCCGCGGCAAGAGCGGAAGCAACAACATTTTTGGCTACGTATCTGGCCATGTAGGCACCCGACCTGTCGACCTTCGTCGGGTCTTTGCCGGAAAAGGCACCTCCGCCGTGAGGAACAGCGCCGCCATAGGTATCAACAATTATTTTTCTTCCTGTGAGTCCGCTGTCAGCCTGCGGTCCTCCCATGACAAAACGCCCTGTCGGATTGATAAGGATCCTTGGTTTTTTTTCTATCAAGGATTCCGGAATGACGGGTGCTATTACGAACTTTTCAACATCTTCAGCTATCTGCTGCTGCTCAACGGCAGGATGATGCTGCGTACTTATGACTATCGTGTCGACACGGACAGGTTTGCCGTCCACATACTCTACAGTAACCTGAGCCTTACCGTCCGGACGAAGGTAGGGGATAGTCTTGTTTTTTCTGACTTCAGCAAGTTTGCGTGTCAGTTTATGTGCAAGTGAGATCGGCATAGGCATCAGTTCCTCTGTCTCATCACAAGCATAACCGACCATCAGTCCCTGGTCTCCCGCTCCTATCTTGTCTATTTCATCTTCAGAAAGGTCTCTGGCCTCGAGTGCCTTGTCCACTCCCTGTTTTATATCAGAGGATTGCTCATCGATCGCTGTTAATACCGCACATGTATCTCCGTCGAAACCATACTTTGCCCTTGTGTAGCCTACTTGCTTCACAGTATCCCTTGTTATCTTTGGAATGTCTACATAGCAGCTCGTTGTTATCTCCCCTGCTACTACTACAAGTCCTGTGCTGACAAGGGTCTCACATGCGACTCTCCCCATCGGGTCTTCCTTGAGGATAGCGTCCAGTATCGCATCTGATATTTGATCTGCGAGTTTGTCAGGGTGTCCTTCAGTCACTGATTCTGACGTGATAAGATACCTTTCTTTGCTCATTTCAAACACCTCCGTTTATATTTGCAGCTGATTTTCAGCTTGCCATCGTAAGATTTTATTGCCAAACGCTCTTTTTGACCAGAGCCGGTGTTACAGCTCTGCTTTATTGGCTTTCAGGAATATTCTATAGGCCGCCTCTGCATTATCAGGAGTCCATCTCTTGTCTCAAATCCCAACTTGCACATGAAGTCGATAAGTTCGCTAGTGTAGGTAACTATCAGGGGGACAGGCTTTATGGCAGGGTGATTCAGAGCGTAACCAAGCAGGCTTGAACCCAGTCCTTTCCCCTGGTGATCCGGATGAACAAGTATATCCCAGAGAGAACCCCTGTATACAAAATCTGTGATGATACGGCAGAAGGCAACAAGTTTACCGTTATATCTGACAGAAAAACACATGCTCGTTCCTTCCAGCATCTTTTCGATCTGTTCAAGAGAGCGGCTCCTGCCCCAACGTGTAAACCTGTAGAGGTCCTGAAGTTCTTCGGGCGTTATTGCAAGCTTGCTGTCGTAATAATAATAACCCGGACAGACATTCTCGTTGCTTTCAGAATTTTGTTTCATCGGGATCATCCTCTGTCTCTTCTTGATCATAATTGCAGCCTTCTCCATTTTCCTCGCACGAACCATGCTTTTCCTGTATATGGCCGGCAAGCGCAAGACCTCCAATTATCTTCCGGAGATCTCCGCGTCTGGCATCCTTGCTGATCGTCAACTCCATCACCTGTCCGGCTCCGCACTTTGAGCAGGTCCAGACAGCACGCGCAATTCCATCGGGACCGGGAGAGCCGGCAAGGACCTTAACTTCACCGCATTTCTGGCAAGCTACTATGAGCATAAAATAAACCTCTTTTCACCATGTATAAAAAGACCTTAGAAAGAACTATACCTCTGCTGGTCTTCAGTAGAGATGATTCCGTGAGAATTAAATACAATTGGACGAAGAAAGATATTTTCTTTTATTTAATTTTAAATTTGATCTTTACAGGGCCTTCAGTGTAAATATCTTCTGCGGCATATATCCCAAGAATTACATCTGATTTAGAATTCGTAATATCTTCAATGACCTGCATAAACTCAGCAGTATCTATCGAACCGACGTTACCGCTCAAGGGATCTCTGAGAACTCCCTCTCTGGCAGCCCGCAGGTTAACGTCCCTGAGCATGATAAACAGCGACTCCTCAACATCTTCTCTCTGCGATCCTTTATTAATGTTTTTCTCTGCAAGCATATCTCCGGAATTAAATATCACTTTTGTACTGTAAGTCTCGAGTTCTGCCATTACCGGCTCCCCCTCAACAGCGTTCGAAAGCGCGGTCAACCGGAGCAGGTAGCGGCCGGGAGTTTTGGAAATGACAGATTTTGCCCTGTCTATTGAATTTTTATCGACCAAGGGCCTTTTGATGGACTCAGGATTAGTTCCAAAACGATAAGCGAGGAGAGCCTGAGTCTCTACAATAAGCCTTTCGACTGCCTGATCGACCTGGTTCATAGTTGTTTCCGGTCCGCTTATTACTCCCTGTGCAAGCCTTTCACCTGTCAAAGCTGCTATCCTGCCCTCTCGGAGGCGCTGTATATCAGCTTTGAGCTTTTCTGCTTCCTGTTTAAGGGCGGCGACCGAGGCCTCAAGTTTTTTGCTTTCCTGCTCCAGAATAGCTTTTTCTTTTAGAAGCGCCTTCTGTTCTTCTTCTGTCTTATCCTTTATTTTTGTCATTTTTTCCAGCTCAGTCCTGGCTTCATTAAGGCTTTTAGTCCCCGCTGAGAGCTTCTCTTCAAGGGCATGAAGCTCCTCCTGTTTTTCAATGACGTCTCCCTTGCTCCTAAAGAGTTCTACTTCCATACCCTGAAGATTGGTCCTGTTTTGCTGGAGTTCTGCAGTTAAAGTCGTGATCTGATTTTGTACATAATTCATGCTGAAAAGAGCTGTCCTTACGGGTTCAGAGGCAATGCTTATAACAAGGAGCGTGAACAAAGCAATGCCAATTCCTGTTATTACAGAAATTATTCTTGAAGTATATTTTGGGCGCAGTTTTAAAAATGTCACCCGCTTTTTGCCAAGCTTCATTCCAATTATGTCGCCGGCCCAAGCAACAACGGCACTGACAATAGCCAGTGTTCCAAGAAGGCTCCAATTCATTTCTCTGAAGAGTTCAAACAAAGGCTTCTCTCCCTCAGGACATGATCTTTGAACGCGTATAAAAGTATCACAAACACTGACATTATAGCAGGATAATTTTACCTGTTTTTCAATAATAATGTAAAAAGACAAAAAATTAAATGGTCCGGCTGGTGCCGGACCATTTTGATTCAAAGGAATGCTCCACTAAATGTTTGTATTATTACTTTTTGAAAACAGCCTTAGCGGCCTTGCGGGATATTTCGATACCCTTTTCGAGGTCTGCGACCGGAACGTTAAGTGCCGGACGGAAGCGTACTGTGTTGGCACCGCATCCGAGGATCAGCATCTTGTTTGCATGGCATTCCTTGAGGAATTTGTCACGTAACTCAGGGCTGCAGATGTCATATGCGCACATAAGTCCCTTTCCTCTTACGTTCCTGATAAACTCGGGGAATTCAGCCTGAAGTTCATTGAGTCCCTTAAGAAGCGCAGGGCCTGCTACGTTGCTTACATAGTCAAGGATTTTCTCTTCGCGGTAAATCTCAAGGTACTTAGCTGAACGTACCATGTCAACCGTGTTGCCGCCCCAGGTTGAATTTATACGGCTTGAAACTGTGAAACAGTTCTTCTCAACTTCATCTACCCTGGGGCCGGCGACAAGACCGCAGACCTGGGCCTTCTTGCCAAATGCGAAGATATCTGGTTTTACAGGTGTGTGGTGCTCCCAAGCCCACATCTTACCCGTAATACCCATCCCGCACTGGACTTCATCAAATATCAGCATTATATCGGATTCGTCGCATACCTGACGCAGCTGCTGGAAGAACTCAGTACGGAACTGATTGTCTCCTCCTTCGCCCTGGATCGTCTCAATGATGATAGCTGCAATACCGTTTGGATCGTCGGCAATTGCATGTTTGATCTGCTTAAGAGAAAGTGCCTCAAGCCATTCCACTTCACCAAGATGATCTTTGAGAGGGAATGTAACTTTGGGGTTGACCACGCGTGGCCAGTCGTTAAACTTTGCAAAACGCTGATGCTTGTTAGGATCGTTCGTGTTGGTTACAGAGAGGGTATATCCGCTGCGGCCGTGGAAGGCCTCATTGAAGTGCATGATTTTCGTTCCGACTTTGCCATTGTATGCTTCTCCCTTTGTAATTTTGCCAGCGGCAAGAAGTTTGCTGACCTTCCAGTCCATGGCTACTTTGAAGGTATTCTCAACGGCCAGTGTTCCGTAATCAATAAAGAATGTATGGTTAAATCCTTCAGGTACTGCTACCTCTCCGAACATTTTTACAAACTCCGCCATTTCCTGAGTGTAAATGTCAGAGTTTGCGACCTTGTTTATCGCAACGCGGAATATCTTTTCTTTGAATTCAGGAGTTTCGAGCTTGGGGTGGTTCATCCCAAAGGGTGAAGATGCAAAGAAGGTGTAGAAGTCAAGCCAGTCGGCCCCGCTTGCTGAATCATGAATATGGCTGCCTTTGGATTTTTCCATATCAATAACGATATCGAAACCATCTCTGAGCAAAAGGCTTTCAATTGTTTTAAAAACATCCTTGGGCGCTACTGAATAATTTACTGTCATTTGCACTACCTCCTTAGAATTTTGTACCATATATCATACATGGTTCATTATTGCTTCAAATCGATGCTATAAGTTTAATATTCCTATTTGCTTAAATCAAGACTACATTTCCAGAATACTATACACAATTCATATCAATAGCAAGAAGTATTTACATAGCATAAACACCCTTTTGTCAAAAAAATCAAAAATTTCTAGAAATATTTTAAAATTATTATTGATTTAACTGATGAAATATAAAATTTCATTACAGTAATAAATTAAAAATAAAATTATAGTTCAACAAAAGAACTTAATTGATTTGACAATTCTGAATATTGTTCGATAGCAATCTTTGATCATCATGTACATTTTACCCTAATCTTTCCTTAAAAAAAATTGAATCACCTTGTCTCGTTGGTTTCTTTTGTTATAAACCTAATCTGTAAAGGTAAGAATAAGAGCATAATTTTAAAAATTTATCTGCCCTTGTATCCACGCCTAGTGGCTGAGTAAATTGCTCCTGTTTCCTTAAGTTTGTCGATCGATTCAAGTGCTATTCCTGTCCCAAGTGCTACACACTCAGAAGCAGACTCGGCGACTACTGCATTTATTTCTGTCTCCTCTATTATCAGCTGATCAAGTCCGTTGAGGTAGGCTCCCCCACCTGTAAGGATGATGCCTCTGTCGATAACGTCAGCCGCAAGTTCCGGAGGTGTTTTTTCCAGCACTCTCTTTATACCGGCAATTATGGCACCCACCGGTTCTTCTATGGCCTTTGCAACATCCAGACTGCTTACAGTTATCTGTCTCGGCAGCCCCTGGACAAGATCCCGGCCTCTTATATCCATTGTCTTTTCCGGTGCTCTCTCCCTGCAGGACCCAATTGTTTTTTTGAGGTCCTCAGCGGTCTGTTCTCCTATGGCAAGGTTATACTGGCGTCTCATGTATCTTATTATGGCTTCATCAAATTTGTCTCCTCCGACACGAAGAGATTCGAAAACTACAAGACCGCCAAGGGATACTATTGCGACGTCTGTTGTTCCCCCTCCTATATCGACCACCATGTTTCCGACGGGTTCACCTACGGGCATGTTGGCTCCGATCGCTGCTGCCATCGGCTCCTCGATCAAATATGCTTCTTTCGCACCTACTTCAAGGGCAGCTTCAAGTACAGCGCGCCTCTCCACATCGGTAGCCCCCGCAGGAACTCCTATCATGACCCTATGCCTGACGATCCTCTCTAAACCGGATGTTACTTTTTTTATAAATTCCCTCAGCATTACCTCTGTCATTGTGTAGTCTGCGATCACTCCGTCCCTGAGAGGACGTATCGCAACAACATTTTCAGGTGTTCTTCCGATCATGACCTTGGCATCCTCACCTACCGAAAGGATCTTGCCTGTATTCTGATCAAGAGCCACCACAGAGGGTTCTCTGAGTACGACCCCTTTTCCTTTTATAAAAACTATTACAGTTGCAGTTCCAAGATCGATCCCAATATCTTTACTCCACAAATCAGTCAGCCTCCCAAACAATCAAGGATGCCCTGCAAAGGCTCCCGCTCTTTTACGACGAAATCATTTTACATCAAAGGACTCTATTGTGGCTATTCCACAAGTGCTCTCCGTATTCTATTCTCCACAAAAAAAGGCCGTTTGGCGGAAAAGTCCTGCCGGTTTTGGACTTTTCCGAGCCCGGCTCAAAGAGAGACTTTATCCATTCGGGTTCTCTTCTTCCCTTGGCAACAAGCTCAAGATCGCCCATTATTATTCTGACCATGTTCGTTAAAAAGCCGCTTCCTACGATCCTGAGCCAAAGCAACGGTCCACGCCTGTTCAGTTTTACTTTGTACATCGTTCTTACAGGATCATCAGGAACGTTCGTTGGACGGCAAAAATTTGTGAAATCATGTTCACCTTCAATAAAACGGCATGCCTCTGCTGCAAGATCCCAATCGTAATGCCCTCCCCTTACCCAGTGGGTAAATGGCGAAATATGAGGGTATATCGTCATCCCGGTCCAGATAAAATATACATACTCCCTTTTAAGGGCATCATATCTGGGATGGAAGTCAGACCTTGTCTTAGTCAGCCTCATTGCTGAAATACCTTGCGGAAGGTTTGCGTTCAATGCCATCAATAATCTGTGTTCATCCCATTCGTTTAACATGTCGAAGCTGCAGACTTGCGCCCTGGCATGTACTCCTGAGTCTGTCCTGCCTGCGCCTTTGACTGAAACAGGCTGTTTGTTGAGCATCGACAGCACGTTTTCGACCGCTTCCTGAACGGAAAGCCTGTTGGGCTGCACCTGCCACCCTGCGTAAAGACCACCATTATAGCTCAACTCAGCAGCATATCTTGGCATCCTTATCCCCACCTGTTCAGGCATATCACAACTGTACAAAAAACAAAGAAGCCCATCAGGGCCCTATTTTCAGCACTTCCCCATGTTAGCGGATACATCCTTACCCTTCCCTTTCCGCCCCTGTAACACCTTGCTTCCATTGCAGAAGCAAGTGTGTCTGCACGTTTAAACACCAGGACAAAGAGAGGTATGAGTACAGGGATATATGCCTTGGCTCTTTTTATCAAGCCTCCGCTAACAAAATCCGCACCTCTTGAAACCTGTGCATTTATGATCCTCTCAGTCTCTTCAAATAGAGTCGGGATAAATCTTAGGGCTATCGTCATCATCATAGCAACCTCATGTGCAGGAAAACCAAAACGTGTGAAAGGGCCAAAAGCTGCTTCCAAACCATCAGAAAGTTCAGATGGGCTTGTTGTGAAAGTGAGCAGGGCAGTGAATAAAACCAGCAGGTAAAGCCTTAACCCCATTCGAAAGGCTGTTACTGTGCCTTCTGCACTTGCTTTCAGCGGTCCTATAGAGAAAATGATATTGTTGCCCCCTGTAAAAAAAATGTGAAGTAGCGATGTAAAAATAATTAATACCAGGATCGGTTTTGCCGATCTCATCAATGCCTTTGCAGGTATTTGGGATTTCTTTGCAATGAAGATTATAAAAAATGCCCATATTGCCATAGCAGGGAAGTTTCCCGACATAAAAATCAAAATCATCGAAAGCACTGTAACAAGGAGTTTACAGCGCGGGTCAAGTTTATGAAAGAAGGAATCTGCCGGCATATACTGGCCCAGAGTAACACCTTTGATCAGCGACATGTAATTTTGACCGCCTTGATCTGCTCTGCAAGCATATGAGGATCAGAAGTTATGGCTTCTGTTCCGTATGTTTTTTTTAATTCGTATGAAAGGGAGAGTATGTCAGGAAGTATTAGGCCTTTAACATTTATTTCAGAGAGCATGTCTGATATCTCTGACGGAGTACCATTTGCAGTTAGAGTGCCTTCAGAAATGATCAGTATCCTGTCGCTGATATTTAATGCCAGTTCCAGGTCATGTGTTATGTGGATAACGCATATTTCTTTTTCACACATGGACTTTAAAAGACAAGTTAATTCGCACACACCGCTTAAATCAAGCCCTGCAGTAGGTTCGTCCAGCACAAGATAGCTGGGTTCCGATGCAAGCACTGAGGCAATTGCGACGCGCCTCTTCTCTCCGCCTGAAAGCTGGAAAGGGTTGGCTGAAGCAAAAGAGGCATCCAGTCCGATCAGTTCCATTGCATCAAGTACCCTTTTTTCAAGGGCATCTCCCCTTAAGCCCCAATTAAAGGGCCCAAACGATATCTCATCGCTAACTGTTTCAGCAAATATCTGCTGTTCAGGATACTGGAAAACAAGTCCAACGGATTGACGGATCTTTCTGAGATTTTTCGGATCGCTGTCTGTTTTTATACCATCAATTACAACTTCACCCGATTGAGGGATCAAAAGGCCATTTAAGTGCATCGCCAGTGTAGATTTACCGCTGCCGGTATGACCGACTATCGAAAGGATCTCACCCTTCTCAGCGCTAAACGATATATTCTGAAGAGCCTTTGCTTCTGTAGGCAGTCCAGAGTTATAGGTAAAACTTAAGTCATTAACTGAGAGAGACATAGCTTTTCCCTTATTTCCGCAATATCGGATCTCGTAGATGCTGGTATCAGCCTGCTCTTTACAAGCTCTTCTTTAAGAACAGCCACAGGTGGTTTAGCAAATCCCATATCCCTTAGCTCTTTCTCCGATACTGATAAAAAAACATCAGTATTTCCCTGCCAGGAAATTTGACCTTCATTTAGGAGAACTGTCCTGTCTGAGTAGAGTATCTCATCAAGCCTATGCGTGACCTGTACAACTGTTCGGCCATTGCTGTGTTCCATTTTAATGAGTTCAAGAAAACTTTTTCTGGACGTTGGATCCAGCATAGACATTGCTTCGTCAAGCAAAAGAGAGCCGGATCTTATCGCCATGACTCCCGCAAGCGCAAGTCTCTGCTTCTGCCCCCCAGAAAGCGAGGATACGGAGTGTTTTCTTTTTTCCCAAAGTCCGACTCCAACAAGGGCATCCTTTACTCTGATCACGATCTCATCAGACGGCAACCCAAGATTTTCCGGTCCGAAAGCAGTATCTTCCTCTACCACCGATGCAACTATCTGATCCTCGGGGTTTTGAAATACCATAGATACTTTAGACCTTATCAGGTCAATGTTCTGTGGCTCTTTTGTATCTATCCCGTCAACAAAACAACTGCCCTGCGATGGTAACAGCAGGGCATTAAACAATTTCAGCAAAGTAGATTTACCCGACCCATTAGGTCCTAGAAGAGCTATCCACTCGCCGGCGCGGATATCCAGATCTATTCCTTTGAGGACTTTTTTGTCACTATCGGGATACCGGAACTCCGCGCCCTTGAGGTAAAGGGTCGTACCTGAACTCATTAAATTATTCGACCAGCTGTATAACCGCCATCTCGGAAGCATCGCCGACACGGGCGCCAAGTTTTACGATCCTTGTATAGCCGCCGTTGCGGTCAGCATATTTAGGTCCAAGTTCATTGAAAAGCTTTGTTACAGCCTCTTTATGCGGCAAGCGTGCCACGACAAGACGACGGTCGTTGATGTTGCCTGATTTAGCTTTGGTAATAAGCTTTTCGGCTACTCTGCGAACTTCCTTTGCCCTGGTCGTTGTAGTCACAATGCTGCCCTCAATGAAGAGACTGGCTGCCATATTGCCAAGCATGGCCCACCTATGGGAGCTGCAGCGTCCCAACCGCCTTGTTGTAACGCGGTGTCTCATTTAATTTTCCTCCTTTTGTATCTCTTCATTCATTTCGGCGATATCGTCTAATGGTGTACTGATATCACCGCTCAAATTCAAATCGAATTTTGAAAGTTTCTCTTCAATTTCCCTGAGCGATATTTTGCCTAGGTTGCGTATCTTGAGAAGATCTTCCCTTGTTCTTGAAACCAGTTCACCTATCACATGAACTCCGCCACGCAAAAGACAATTCTCGCTGCGAACGGAAAGTTCAAGATCTCGGACCGGTCTTGAGTATATAGAATTCTCACCCATTGGGAAGCCAGCAATTACAGCCTGTTTTTCCAAACCTGAGGCAACGGTAAGGACTTTTGTGTTTTCTTCGCTTTTTATTATCTCTTCAAGTGCGCTGCTGCCCGGACCTGCCAATGAATCCACAATAGAAGAATAGTATCCTTTGAGGATCCTGCTGGCCTGTATAACAGCCGACTCCGGAGAAACTACTCCGTTAGTCCATATTTCAACTGTCAGGCTGTCATAGTCGGTTCTCTGCCCCATCCGCTTGTCCTGGATATCGTACTTGACTCTTTTAACAGGTGAATAAAGCGCATCTGTCTGAAGAGCATCAACCGGCAGATAGGAAGGACGGGGACGGTCTATCGGCAAATACCCTGTCCCTGTACCGACGTAAAGGTCCATGATCAGAGTGGCCCCTTCTTCAAGAGTGCAAATATATGCCTCCGGATCCGGGAATTCCACTTCGCTGTCGGGTTCGATATCTGCAGCTGTAACAGCTTTAGGGCCCTTTACTTCAAGCCTGAGTGTAGTTACAGCTGAAGAGTGACAGCGTACCGGTATATGTTTAAGGTTTACCAAAAGCTCAATAACGTCCTCTTTTACACCCGGGACTGTACTGAACTCGTGGAGAACCCCCTCAATACGCACCGCAACAATAGCAGCACCACTGATAGAAGAGAGCAGAACTCTGCGAAGCGAGTTGCCCAGAGTTACCCCATAGCCAATCTCTAATGGCTCAATGGTAATTTTGCCGTATGACGGGGTGGATTCCTGTACTATGATCTCATGGCGATCATGCTCCATATTCTCCCCCACCTTTCGTTTCCCTAACGGGCATAGAATTCAACAACGAGCTGTTCGTTTACAGGTACTTCAATCTGCTCGCGAATTGGCATTGTCAGTACATTGCCGGTCATGGAATCAGGGTTGAAGGAGAGCCACGCAGGGATACTGCGAACTGCCGCTGCCTCAGAGTTTTCCTTAAGAAGAACAACGTCTCTGCTTCCCTCAGCCACAGCCAAAACATCTCCGGGTTTAAGAAGAGCACTGGGGATGTCCAGCTTGCGTCCATTTACCGTAAAGTGCCCGTGAGCTACCAACTGTCTTGCCTGACTCCTGCTGACCCCAAAGCCAAGACGATAGACAATATTATCTATACGGCGCTCAAGAAGCTGCAGGAAACTATGCCCTGTCTGTCCTGGAAGCTTTGTTGCCTTTTCATAAACTGAGCTGAACTGAGACTCGTTAAGTCCGTAAAAACGACGGAGTTTCTGCTTTTCTCTCAAACGGAGTCCATATTCGCTCATTTTGCTGCGGCGGGTACCATGCTGACCCGGCCTTGAATTACGCTTTGTAAGACCGCACTTCTCTGTGTAACAGCGGTCCCCCTTAAGAAAGAGCTTCGTCCCCTCTGCACGGCAAAGCCTGCAGACAGGTCCTGTGTATCTGCTCATACCAGTCGATTACCTCCTTTGTAGCCTACACGCGGCGCCGCTTGGGCGGGCGGCAGCCATTGTGCGGGATAGGGGTCGCATCTTTGATCACATTGACCTGAAGGCCAGCAGCCTGAAGCGAACGGATCGCAGATTCACGGCCTGGTCCCGGACCCTTTACAATAACATCGATCTCAACTACTCCGTTATCCTGGGCAACCTTTGCTGCCTGGGCAGCAGACATCTGAGCTGCGTAAGGTGTAGATTTACGTGTGCCTTTGAAACCCACGTTTCCACCAGAAGCCCAGGAAAGCGCATTGCCCTGCTTATCAGTAAGCGTGACTATGGTGTTGTTGAATGTTGAAAAAATATGTGCAACGCCATAGCTTACATTTTTTCTTTCTTTACGTTTACGACTACGCTGTACGCGTTTTGCCACCTGTTGTTCCCTCCTTGGTCAAGCCTTATTTCGTGGCTTTTTTCTTGCCAGCAACAGCCCTCTTGGGGCCTTTGCGTGTGCGGGCATTTGTCTTGGTCCTCTGACCGCGGACAGGAAGACCCTGGCGATGTCTGAGACCACGGTAGCAACCAATATCCATAAGACGCTTGATATTCATTGCTATCTCACGGCGAAGGTCACCTTCAACCTTATGATTGTTTTCAAGCTCCGCACGCAGTTTCTGCTCTTCCTCTTCAGTCAGGTCTTTTACCCTCGTGTCTGGGTTGATGCCAGTAGTTGTTATTATCTGCTGCGCAACTGTGGGACCTACTCCAAAAATGTAGGTAAGGGCTATCTCGATTCTCTTCTCACGCGGCAGGTCGACGCCGGCTATACGAGCCATCCTGCTACCTCCTTGCTCCCTGACGCTGTTTATGACGCGGATTCCTGCTGCAAATCACGCGTACAACGCCATGGCGTTTGATTATCCTGCAATACTCACAAATTGTCTTTACTGACGGTCTTACTTTCATTAATGCAGACCTCCTTGAGAAATACTGAAAATCCCTTTTCAGGAACTAAAACCAAATTAAATTTCTACTTGTACCTGTATGTGATCCGCCCGCGTGTAAGGTCATAGGGCGAAAGCTGCAGCAATACACGATCTCCCGGAAGAATCCTTATAAAATGCATACGCATTTTTCCAGAAACGTGAGCCAGTATCTTGTGGCCATTCTCCAGTTCTACCTGGAACATGGCGTTGGGCAGTGGCTCCACTACCTTGCCTTTTACTTCAATTACTTCTTCTTTGGCCATGCAGTAGCCTCAACCTCCCTGTCTCCAAGATGTGTCGCTGTATCCAGAATCGCGGAAACCTTCTGTACCAACCAGCCGTTGTCCAGGGGTTTCCCACCAGCAACACGCCCAGCCACATCTTCGAGATTCATTAGTGTCCTTTGAAGGTGCTTCACGTTCTTTTTTTTAGGCTTCCCGACGGGATACTTGCTCCCATCAGATATGAAGACCCGTGTCTCACTTTCAATTCCCACCACTACGAAAAACTTTCCTTTGTTCTTTCCTTGGCGCACAACGACCACATCACCTGTTTTCAGAACCCCTTCCTGTAAATCAGGGGTCACTCCCATGGCGTCAGTATCTCCACGCCGTCGGGGGTAACATGAAGACTGTACTCAAAATGAGCGGCATCGCTGCCGTCAGCTGTCACTACAGTCCAGTTGTCAGACAGATTTTTTACTTCTTCAGCTCCTGACATGACCATCGGTTCAATACAGAAGGTCATTCCGGCCTTTAAAGTTATCCCGTTGCCGGGCTTTCCGTAATTGGGCACCTGTGGAGCTTCGTGGAGCCTTCGTCCTATGCCGTGCCCGGCGTAATCCCTCACTAGACCATAACCTGAAGGGACCACCAGGCTTTCTATAGCGTGTCCGATGTCTCCAAGCGTAGCACCAACTCTTACTTCATTAACTCCCCTGTGCAGTGACTCAAGAGTGATGTCGAGCAGCCGCTGCCGATCGTCACTTATTTTGCCAACTGCAAAGGTACAGGCAGCATCCCCAAAAAAACCATTATAAGATGCTCCTGTGTCAATGCTGATAATATCGCCTTCCTGAAGCACTCTTTCTCTGGAAGGGATCCCGTGCACTATTTCATCGTTCACAGAGGCACAAATAGTACCGGGAAAAGGTGTGGATACCCATGGAACTTTGTAGCCTTTGAACGCAGGTTTTGCATTCTCTTTTAAAACTAAAGCCTCAGCTGCCTGGTCCAGAGTATAGGTGTCAACACCTGGTTTGACCATGTCTTTCATAAGTCTCAGTATATCAGCGACAATACGTCCGGCATGGCGCATTTTTGCAAGATCACGATCACTTTTGAAGGTAATCATTTACCTGCGCCCTTCATTTTTTCAAGAAGCTTCAAAACAACATCCTTTCCACCGGCTGCATCGACCGAAACAAGAATATCTTTGCTGCGGTAATAATCGATCAAAGGAGCGGTCTGTTCGTGGAAGACGGTAAGGCGGTTGCGAATAACGCTTTCTTTGTCGTCATTCCGCTGAATTACATCTCCGCCGCACTTATCACAGACCCCTTCGACCTTCGCCGGTTTAAAGACTGTATTATAAATCTCACCGCAAGATTTGCATACTCTTCTTGTGGTAAGCCTCTGCACTACGATCTCATCATCCACGTCAAGCTGGACGACTGCATCAAGTGAAATGCTGAGTTTTTCCAAAATTGAATCAAGTGCTTCTGCCTGAGGTCTTGTCCTGGGAAATCCATCCAGCAGGAACCCTTCCTTGCAGTCAGGTTCTGTCAGCCTTGACTCAACCATGGCAACGATAACCGAATCAGGTACAAGCTTTCCGGATTCCATATATCCCTTTGCATTTCTGCCAAGCTCGGTATCCGCTTTAACATTGGCCCTGAGTATATCTCCAGTCGAGATGTGGGCAATAGGGTACTTTTGCCTGATGCTCTCAGCCTGAGTTCCTTTTCCTGAGCCGGGTGCTCCGATCAGAATGATACGCATCACATGCCTCCGAATTACAATCTCAGAAGGCCGCCTGACTTACCTCCGCGGCGCTTCAGGATCCCTTCATAATGACGCATTATAAGCTGTCCCTCTATCTGATGTACAGTATCAAGAGCAACACCAACTACGATTATTACGGCCGTTCCGCCAAAATAAAACGTGTTTATGTTCATAAGACCTGTCATCAGGGTAGGAACAACAGCAACTATAGCAAGCGCGACTGCGCCTCCGAGAGTAATGCGTCCCATTACCTTTTCGATGTAATCTGTAGTAGGTCTTCCAGGGCGTATACCAAGGATGAACCCGCCGTTTTTCTTCATGTTCGTCGATATGTCTTCCGGCTTGAAAACAACCGCCGTATAGAAATATGAGAAGAAAATTATCATCGCAACGTACAGGATAATATAAACGGGGCTGCTCGGGCTGAATGCCTTCTGCACCACCTGAGCAAAACTATGCTGGAAAAGACCGGCGATCGTGTAGGGGAATAGAAGCACCGATGATGCAAAGATTATCGGTATGACTCCTGCTGTATTTACACGCAGAGGTATAAAGCTGCTCTGCCCTCCATACATTTTGTTGCCTACCATACGCTTTGCATACTGCACAGGCAGACGTCTCTGGCCTTCCTGAAGCATTACACATCCGGCTACAACCGCAACCATTACAGCAATTGCCATCAGTACTACCAGTATGTTCATTTCCCCAAGCCTTACCAGCGTAAAAGTTCTAATTATCGCTTCAGGGATCCTTACAACTATACCTGCAAAGATGAGAAGTGATATGCCGTTGCCTATGCCGTGGTCCGACATTACTTCACCAAGCCACATAACAGCAACAGCACCGGTGGTAAGCGTAACAGCGACAAGCGCAATGTCCATCCAGCTGCCTGTAAATATACCTAGATTCCTGAGCCAGCCCGTCATTCCGACTGCCTGAATAAGTGCGAAGGCGATAGTGCCGTAACGTGTGTACTGCACTACCTTCTTGCGCCCTTCTTCTCCCTCTTTCTGCATCTTTTCAAGGCTTGGTACAACTACTGCCAGCAACTGCATGACAATGCTTGCGTTGATGTAGGGAGTAACACCCAAAGCAAAGATGCTGAATCTGCTTAGTGCTCCTCCGGCAAAGAGGTCCAGGAAACCTAAAACGCCGCCCTGCTCAAAAAGCTTTCCAAGAGCAGCCGCATCAACACCCGGTGTCGGCATGTGTGCTCCAAGTCTGTAGATGAACAATGCGGCAAGAGTGAAGAGTATTCGCCGCTTAAGGTCAGGCAGCCTGAAGGCATCCCGGAAGGAATCTAACACTTAAATCACCTCGGCCTTTCCGCCGGCTGCTTCGATCTTTTTTGCAGCCGATGCGCTATAGGCGTTAGCTTGCACTGAAAGGTTCTTTGAAAGTTCGCCTACGCCTAGGATCTTTACGGGTTTGTCTGCACCGGATATAAGACGGAGAGCATAGAGGCTCTCTGTTGTCACTTCTGATCCGGCATCAAAACGTTCTTCAAGATCCGCAACGTTGACTATTTCGTATCTGACGGCAAAGCGATAATTACTGAATCCGCGTTTTGGGATACGGCGTGCAAGAGGCATCTGGCCGCCTTCAAAGTTGGCCTTTATCGATACACCTGCTCTTGCCTTCTGTCCTTTATGCCCTTTGCCTGCGGTTTTGCCTTTACCGCTGCCCAGGCCCTGACCAAGACGTTTCTTCTTTTTACGTGAACCCTCTGCGGGACACAGTTCATGAAGATTCATGTCAGTACCTCCCTATTCCTCTACAGTCCATTCCAACAGATGGGAGATCGAATTGACCATTCCCATTATCTGCGGAGAATCCTCGTGACAGACTGTATCATTCAGCCTGTGAAAGCCAAGTGCCTTGATGATCCTCTCCTGACGGGGAGGGCGGCCAATTGTGCTTTTCTTCCACGTAATTGTTACTTTAGCCATTGTAGATCAACCTCCTACGCTTCCTTGCGGTCTTTGCCGCGCAGTCTGCGGATCTCTTCAGGAGTCCTAAGGTTTTTCACTGCAGACATTGTCGCATAGGAAACATTGATCGGGTTTGAAGTTCTTCCGATAACCTTAGTCAGAATGTCTTTGACTCCGCCGAGTTCCACAATCGCACGCACAGCTCCGCCGGCAATAACGCCTGTTCCCGGTGCTGCAGGGCGAAGAAGGACTTCTGCTGCTCCAAACTTTCCGATTATGGGATGGGGAATGGTATGCCCAACCTTCTTAAGATCGATCATGTTCTTCTTAGCATGCTCGATACCCTTGCGCATTGCCTCAGAAATTTCTTTGGCTTTGCCTATACCGAGGCCTACCTGACTGACGCCGTCTCCGACAACAACAAGAACGCTGAAGCGGAATCTTTTACCGCCCTTGACGACCTTGCTTACCCTGTTGATCGAGACTATACGCTCTGAAAGCTCGAGGCCTCTGCTGCTATATGATTTATTGTTAGGTGTCTCTTTCGCCACGTTTCTCTGCCTCCTCCTAGAACTTCAGGCCGGCTTCGCGTGCCGCTTCTGCCAGGGCCTTGACTCTGCCATGATAGACATGTCCGCCACGGTCAAAAACGACAGCACTGATTCCCTGGGCCAGAGCACGTTCAGCGATCAGCTTGCCGACTGCTTTTGCAGCTTCCTGGTTTCCTGTGCCCTTCGTATCCTTGAATGCCTGCTCCATTGTTGAAGCTGACACAAGTGTTCTTCCTTTTGCATCATCGATAACCTGAGCATAAATATGCTTGAGGCTTCCGAATACTGCAAGACGTGGACGCTCCACAGTGCCTGAGATAAGTTTCCTGAGGCGACGATGGCGGAGCTCCCGCATTTTATTGCGACTGCGATTACTGATCAACGTCCTTCACCTCGCCTTACTTCTTGGCGCCGGCCTTACCGGCCTTGCGTATTACATATTCACCTGAGTACCTGATGCCTTTGCCTTTGTATGGTTCGGGCGGACGGTACTCACGAATGTTGGAAGCGACCTGACCTACAAGCTGTCTGTCAATGCCGCGAACTGCGATCTTGATAGGGCTTTCACATGCAAACTCTATACCTGCAGGGGGAACTACCTCTACAGGATGGGAGAAGCCAAGGCTTAAAACAAGATTCTTTCCCTGCATCTGAGCACGATAACCTACTCCGACGATTTCAAGATTTTTTTCAAAACCACTGCTTACTCCCGTTACCATGTTGTTAAGGATGGCCCTTGTCATTCCATGAGCAGCACGTACAGCCTTGATCTCGCTTTCGCGTGTGACTATAAGCTGCCCATCTTCCTGCTCAACGTTGATCTGGGGCATAACTTCCATTTCCAGAGTCCCTTTGGAACCCTTTACTGAAATGTGGCTGCCCTCGATCTTGACCTCTACTCCCTTGGGAAGCGGGATCGGTTTACGTCCTATTCTAGACACCTATGCCACCCCCATTACCATACATAGCAAACGACTTCGCCGCCCAGTCCGCGCTTACGCGCTTCTGCATCGGTCATAAGTCCCGCTGATGTTGAAATCATTGCAATTCCGAGACCACCCATAACTTTGGGCAGCTCTTCTTTGCCTACATAAATGCGGCGTCCTGGCTTGCTTATTCTGCGCAGTCCCTGGATCACTCGCTCCTTTGCCGGTCCATAGTTCATAGTAAGTCTGAGTATTGGCATCGGCTGTTTTGAGTCATTGATCGTCTTGTAGTTACGGATATAGCCCTCCTCTTTGAGGATGCGCGCCATTTCAAGGCGCATCTTGCTAAGAGGCATGTCCACCATCTCATGATAGACAACGTTCGCATTTCTTATGCGTGTGAGCATATCCGCGACAGGATCGGTAATATGCATTAAAGGATCCTCCCTTCCACGCCCACTTGCCTACCAGCTCGACTTGACTACGCCAGGGATCTTACCCTCGCGCGCAAGTTTGCGGAAACAGCAGCGGCACATGTTGAACTTTCTGATATAGCCCCGGGGACGTCCGCACAGGGGGCAGCGATTATACTTTCTCACTTTGAACTTAGGTTCAAGCTGAGCTTTGTTTACCAAGCTTTTACGGGCCATAAGTATACTCCTTCCTAATGGGCGAAGGGCATGCCCAGTTCGGCCAACAGAGCCTGGGCTTCCTCATCCGCCTTCGCGGTCGTAACGAATGTTATATTCATTCCGCGCTGACGAATTACCTTATCGTAGTCTATCTCAGGGAAAAGAAGCTGTTCTTTGAGTCCAAGGTTATAATTTCCCCTGCCGTCAAAACCTCTTTTTGAGATACCCTGGAAGTCCTTGATCCGCGGGAGCGCTATACTTATGAGGCGGTCAACAAATTCCCACATCCTGGGACCTCTCAGTGTTACGCAGCACGCTACAGGCATACCTTCACGGACTTTGAACCCCGCGATGGATTTTTTCGCCCTTTTCATCATGGGTTTCTGTCCGGAGATTATCGTCAGTTCGTTGATCGAAGCATCCATATACTTGTTATCAAGCTTTGCTTCGTTAACGCCTATATTGATAACGACCTTGACCAGACGGGGAATCTCCATGACGTTCTTATATCCGAATTGTTCTTTCAACTTCGGAAGGACGTCCTCGCTGTACTTTGTCAAAAGACGCGGTGTCATAGTTGTCCCTCCCTAAACCTTGTCAACGATCTCGCCGCACTGTTTACAAATGCGGACCTTCTTGCCGCTGTCAAGAAATGCACGGCTTACGCGGGAAGGTTTGCCACATGAAGGACATACAAGCATAACTTTGCATGCATGCAGAGGTGCTTCCTTCTTAACAAATCCACCGCGAGGATCTTTTTGTGTCGGACGTGCGCTCTTAGTCACCATATTGACGTTTTCAATGACTATTGTGTCTTTCTGGAGATCCCTGCGAAGAACTTTTCCTTCTTTGCCGGCATCTTTACCTGAAATAACACGAACACGGTCTCCTTTTTTGATTCTCATTTTGGACATGTGCTGTTACCCCCTACACTACCTCGGGAGCAAGAGAGACGATTCGCATATATTTCTTCTCTCTTAGTTCCCGGGCTACAGGACCGAAAATACGGGTTCCCTTAGGATCACCGTTGTTGTCTATGACGACAGCGGCATTGTCATCGAAGCGAACATAGGATCCATCCTTGCGGCGGATCTCTTTTTTCGTCCTGACTATAACTGCCTTTACTACGTCACCTTTTTTAATATTGGCATTGGGAGCAGCTTCACGAACTGAAGCTACTATTACATCACCCACTGTACCTACCTTGTGGAAGCTTCCGCCTTTGACCTGGATGCAGAGGATCTTTTTTGCGCCTGAATTATCGGCTACATTTAGCACTGTACGAAGCTGGATCATAACCTACAATGCCTCCTCGTCTTCCTGTTTTACACCCATAACTGGGGCTCTTTCGATTATCTGCGCAACTTCCCAGCGTTTGTTTGCACTGAGGGGACGGGTCTCTGCGATCATGACCTTATCACCTATACGGCAATCGTTAGCCTCGTCATGGGCCATAAACTTTTTGGACCGGAGTACCGGCTTACCATAAAGTGAATGTTTGGCCATACGGTCAACGCGAACAACTATGGTCTTATCCATTTTGTCGCTAACCACCACGCCGGTGCGGACTTTGCGATTTACTTTTTTTGCTTCCATCTCCGGCTACCTCCTTGCTCCTGAACGATCGATACCCTTTTCCTTTTCGGTTATCACCGTAAGTACGCGGGCAATTGTTTTTTTGACCTCTCTAATACGGCCCGAGTTATTCAACTGTCCTATCGCATTCTGAAAGCGAAGGTTGAACAGCTCTTCCTTAAACTGTTTGTGTTTGTCGTTAAGCTCAGATATGCTGAGATCTCTAAGTTCCTTGGGATCCATACTATTCACCTGCTCCCTCTCGGGTTAACAATTTTACCTTGATGGGCAGCTTGAAGGATGCCGTGCGAAAAGCCTCAACGGCCGTCTCACGGGGCACACCTGCTATTTCAAACATCACACGGCCGCGTTTTACTGCCGCGGTCCAGTATTCGACGTTTCCTTTACCCTTACCCATACGTGTTTCAAGAGGTTTCTCTGTTACGGGGCGGTCTGGGAATATCCGGATCCAGATCTGTCCGCCTTTTTTCATTTTGCGGCTGATAGCAACACGTACAGCTTCGATCTGACGGGCAGTGATCCAGCCATTTTCACACGCCTGAAGTCCATATTCACCGAAATCAACCTTCGTGGCTCCCTTAGCATAGCCGCGAAGAGCCGTCAGGTGGGGTTTGCGGTACTTTACTCTTTTCGGAGAAAGCATCAGATGTTACCCCCTCTCCTGATGAGCAGGAACTGCTTCCATTACAGGTTTGCGTTCCATGACTTCGCCTTTATAGATCCAAACCTTGATGCCAATGACACCGTAGATCGTATGGGCTTCGGCAAGACCGTAATTAATGTCTGCTCTAAGTGTTGAAAGAGGAAGCTGTCCTTCAAGGTACCATTCCGTACGTGCGATCTCAGCTCCGCCAAGGCGGCCTGCGCACTGGATCTTGATACCTTTTGCTCCTGATTTCATTGCACGGAAGATAGACTGCTTCATAGCGCGGCGGAAGCTTATCCTGCGCTCAAGAGAAGCTGCAACTCCCTCTGCAACTACCTGTGCTTCTGCATCAGGGTTTTTGATTTCCTGAATATTGATCATTACCCGGCTTCCGGTTTTAGCCTGGAGTTCCTCACGAACTGCCTGTATTTCTGCACCCTGCTTGCCAATAACTACACCAGGCCGGGCGGTCCAAACTGTAAAACGCATAACGTTTCCAATACGCTCAATTTCCACACGGCTTACGCCTGCTTTATTCCAGCGTTTCCTGATCCATTCCCTTAGTTCAAGATCATTGTGCAGGAATTTTGCATATTTTTTTCCGTCTGCGTACCAGCGGGATTCCCAATCGTAGATGACACCAATCCTGTAACCTACCGGGTGAACTTTCTGACCCACCGTCACCCCTCCTTATTTCTCACCTACGACCACAGAAACGTGGCACGTATGGTGTCTAAAAGCATGCGCGCGTCCCATTGAAACGGGACGGAAGCGCTTCATGTAGCTTCCCTGATCCGCTTTTACCTCTTTTATTACGAGCTTGTCCATGTCAAGTCCGAAATTGTGCTCTGCATTTGCGATAGCACTTTTAAGGACTTTCTCAGCTACGCGAGCCCCTTTGTTCGGGGTGTACTTAAGTACCAGTAGCGCATCAGAAGCTTTTTTGCCTCTTATAAGAGCCAGTACCTGACGTACTTTGGTCGCTGAGATTCGGACCTGCTGGGCTGTTGCTTTAACTTCCATGACCCTGCCCCTCCTACTTCTTGACTTTCGTGGAGCGTTCCTGTCCGGCGTGACCGCCGAACTTACGGGTCGGTGCAAATTCGCCGAGCTTGTGCCCTATCATATTGTCGCTTATGTAAACAGGTACATGAATACGGCCGTTATGTACAGCAATCGTATGACCGACCATTTCAGGGGTAACGCTTGAACGGCGTGACCAGCTCTTGAGTACAAGCTTTTTACCCGATTCGTTCATGTCCTCGATCCTACGGATAAGTTTCGCATCCACGTAGGGTCCTTTTTTAAGTGAACGAGCCATCTCTGTATTCCCTCCTACAAACCCGGGTTACTTTTTGCGGCGACGGACAATAAACTTGTCCGAAGGCTTACGCTTACGTGTGCGGTAGCCCTTCGCCGGAGTACCCCATGGGGATACCGGATGCTTGTGTGACTTGCTCTTGCCTTCTCCGCCGCCCATAGGATGATCGACCGGGTTCATGATCATTCCGCGAACATGGGGACGAATTCCAAGCCAACGAGTTCTTCCGGCTTTACCGTAAACTACATTTTCGTGTTCTTCATTTCCGACCTGTCCAACTGTGGCCATGCATTCAAGAAGGATAAGTCTCAGTTCCCCGCTTGGCATGCGGACAAATGCATATTTGCCCTCTTTAGCCATAAGCTGTGCAGATGCTCCAGCTGATCTGACCAAAACTCCACCGCGGCCCGGCTCAAGTTCTACGTTGTGTACTACTGTGCCAACGGGAATATCCTTAAGCTTAAGAGCGTTACCGGGGCGGATGTCGGAATCCTTGCCAGCAACGACGCTGTCACCGACAGTAAGGCCGACGGGAGCGATAATATAACGTTTTTCTCCGTCAAGATAAGAGATCAGTGCAATACGGGCAGAACGGTTGGGATCGTACTCGATAGAGACGACTTTTCCGGGAACTCCCAGTTTGTCTCTTTTGAAATCAATAATACGATATTTGATCCTTCCGCGGCCGCCGCGATGGCGCATTGTAATACGGCCATTGTTATTGCGTCCCGCTTTCTCACTTAACGATACAACCAGACTCCGCTCTGGCTTCGCCTTTGTTATCTCCGAATAGTCAGGCGTAGCCATGTGGCGGCGGCTGGGTGTAGTGGGACGAAATTTCTTGATACCCATCTCTGGTTAACCCCTTTCTGCCTAGGCGCTTGCGCCCTCGAAAAATGCGATCTTTTCACCTTTTGCAAGTGTAATTATCGCTTTCTTCCAGGAACGTGAACGACCCAAAAAGGCACCCATCCGCTTCGGTTTGGAACGGACCTGGATCGTATTTACCCTTACTACTTTTACTTTGAAGACTTCCTCTACTGCCTTGCGGATCTCGATCTTGTTCGCTTTGGGAAGCACTTCAAACGTGTACTGTCCAAGTTCCATCATCCGGCTTGTTTTTTCTGTAATTATCGGACGTACAATAATATCATGTGCTACTGCGTTCATTAACCGAACACCTCCTCGAGCTTTTTGACAGCCTCAGGAGTCGCAATCAGCTGGTCGTGGTTAAGAAGGTCATAGACGTTGATGCTGTCAACATGAAGAACTTCCGCTCCAGGAATGTTTGCAGCAGATTTGACAACTGCCATATTCGTTTCGTGAAGAACAAAAAGCGGCTTCTTTCCACTGTCAATAGCTGTAAGGAAATCCAACATTACCTTTGTCTTCGGTGCCTGTACATCAAAGCGCTCAAGAACAAGCATATTCTCTTCCTGGACCTTGAGTGTCAGTGCGCTGCACAGGGCAAGACGACGAACCTTCTTGTTTACCTTCTGATGATAGTCTCTCGGGTGCGGACCATGAGCAACTCCACCGCCGACCCAAATGGGCGAACGTGAGCTTCCTGCACGGGCACGACCTGTATGTTTCTGTCTCCAGGGCTTTTTGCCGCCGCCGCGAACATCTCCGCGATCTTTTGTGTTGTGTGTACCAACACGGCAATTAGCCAGGTGCGCAACTACTACCTGATGCATAGCCGGCACATGGACAGGGGCTCCGAAGACGGCATCTGAGAGTTCGAAGTCTCCGATTACCTCGCCTTTAAAATTTACTTCTTTTACTACAGGCATTGTCTTCTGCCTCCCTACTTACGCTGTTTTACGGATCATTACAAGACTGTCGCGCGCTCCGGGAACAGAACCTTTGATTAGTATAAGGTTGTTCTCCTCGTCCACTGCGAAAACCGTAAGGTTCTTAGTGGTTACGCGCTCGCTTCCCATATGACCCGCCATCTTCCGGCCCTTAACTACGCGACCGGGATAACTGCTGCATCCGATAGAACCGGGATGACGGTGAGTAACAGAAGCACCATGGCTTGCTGGTCCTCCGCCAAATCCGTGACGTTTCATAACGCCTGCGGTTCCTTTACCTTTGCTGATGCCAGTAACATCAACAGTTTCGCCATTCTGGAACAGAGAAACGGTGATCTCCTGTCCCACCTGGTAGTCCGTCGTATTTTCTACGCGGAACTCCCTCAGCCAGCGCTTTGGTGTTGTTCCCTGCTTCTCGAAGTATCCCTTCATAGGCTTGTTCACCTTAACGGGCTTGACTTCTCCGAAACCGAGCTGAATAGCGCTGTAACTGTTCTTTTCAGGTGTCCGGATTTCAACGATGGAGCAAGGTCCTGCCTCGATAACTGTTACCGGCACTGCCTTGCCTTCTTCGTCGAAGACCTGGGTCATCCCTACCTTACGGCCCAGAATCCCCATGCTCATTTGCGTTTCACTCCTTTCAGACCAAACCTTAGAGCTTGATCTGTATATCAACACCGGAAGGCAGATTAAGCTCCATAAGAGCTTCCATTGTCTTCTGTGTCGGGTCGACTATATCTATCAGACGCTTGTGTGTCCTGATCTCAAACTGTTCGCGTGCATCCTTGTCAACGTGGGGAGACATCAGTATATCGAACTTTTTGATCTCTGTCGGAAGAGGTACCGGCCCGGACACTCTTGCACCAGTGCGCTCTGCGGTCTCTGCAATTTGTGTCGCAGATGCATCAAGAACGCGATGGTCAAAGGCTTTTAGTTTAATGCGAATTTTTTTTGCCAAAATATTCCCCTCCTGGGGCTTCTTTAGTCTATTATCTCTGTAACGACGCCGGCGCCCACTGTGCGGCCGCCTTCGCGTACTGCGAAGCGCAGTCCGGGCTGCATTGCGATCGGTACGATGAGGTTTACTTCAAATGTGCTGTTGTCTCCC
>Ga0334886_1000702_pt1 | contig 47143 bp, 38 predicted proteins | sample GraSluR1_MG_9_FD_207232 | JGI IMG/M metagenome (GOLD analysis project Ga0334886, IMG submission 207232) | Sludge microbial communities from methane-producing bioreactor in Wageningen University, Netherlands - Granular Sludge_27_06-R1 | ecosystem: Engineered > Bioreactor > Anaerobic >... | reverse complement strand
AAAGGGGCGCAGCAAATGGCTAACCTGAGAACCTATAAAAAAAGTAACAACTGGGATCAAGTAAAAAGCCTTATTGTCAACAATAAAGAAGCCGCGTAAGAAAATGGGAAATTTGTCGTACACCCATGCGGAAGCAGCTAAAAACATTGTCATCCATTTTGTTTCTTTGGCCTTTTCGCCCATTTTTGTATTCAAATCTTTTAACATGAATTTGATGATGAAACCAACGCTAATAGTTCTGGCAGCTGGAATGGGCAGCCGATACGGCAGCCTTAAGCAGGTTGATGCCGTTGGCCCTAATGGCGAAACCATAATTGACTACTCTGTTTTTGATGCGCTACGCGCAGGTTTTGGCAAGGTGGTTTTTGTTATCCGTAAGGATATCGAGAACGATTTTCTTGAGGTGTTCGGCAAGCGATTCGATGGCAAGGTGCCATACGAAATAGTTTTTCAGGAGCTCGATATGCTCCCCGAGGGCATTGCCTGTCCCCCCGATAGGGTAAAACCTTGGGGTACTGCTCACGCAGTATGGGTTTGCCGTAATGTGGTAAAAGAACCTTTTGCCGTAATTAATGCCGATGATTTTTATGGTGGCCATGCCTTTAGCGTTCTGGCAAAAGTTCTTGCTAACCCCTCGTTGAAGGAAGGTGATTATTTTATGCTTGGATACCATCTAAAGAATACCCTCAGCGATCAGGGTTCGGTTTCGCGAGGCGTTTGTACGGTCGATACTCAATCGTTCCTAAGCGACGTGGTGGAACGCACGCACATTGAGCGAATAGGCGGTGCTGTGAAGTTCAAAAATGAGAGCGACGATATGGTTGCTGTGGATGAAAACTCGTTGGTGTCGATGAATTTCTGGGGATTTACACCCAACTTCTTTGGACATGTCGGCTCTATGCTAAACGAGTTCCTAAGCGGATCGCTGGCCAACCCCAAGGCCGAGTTCTATATTCCAACGGTGGTAAATCATCTTATAAAAAATGGTAAGGCAACCTGCAAGGTGCTTCCCACCACCTCGCAGTGGTTTGGGGTTACTTACCCAGGCGATAAGCCCGTGGTGATGAACAGCCTAAAGCATCTGGTTGACAATGGGGAATATCCATCGCCATTGTTTTAAGCTGCTCTTGGGGCCGATGGTTTTGTTGGCCACACCTTTTGGCTAATACGCTCCAAGTATCTTTTTGGTGGTTTATTTGTTGCTACAGTGAATTAGATTTTATGGATACCCTCGTTCGGCCGAGGCTCTACCTCGGTCGTAATATAAAAACAGGCTGTGCCTGTCTAATGCAAAAAGCAATGGCAACCTGCAAAAAAATATATGGATTCTCAATGTGTTGGCTAAAATAATCGCAATTAGCTATACAATAGGTTGTTATGCAAGATTTCGTGAAAACAACAGATTTATCACTAGATCGATAGGCTATGTCAAAATAGGTGTAACATTGAGTATTCATTTAGATTTTAATCATAGAAGATAACCAAAGGGTAGTCGAGCTAATTAGGTGTGGGCTCGATGAGTAAGGCTTTGAACCCCCCCTTGCCTACGATGGGATGTTGAGGGAAAGTTGGCTATTGGTAATGAGCACAATTTAATCATCACCGATACTACTCTTCCTGAAATCGATGGGCTTGAGCTATTCAATGAAATCTGTAGGGCAAAACCAAGCATCGCAGTAATTGTGCATATAGCATTGGGCCACCCCTAAACCAAAAAGATTATTCAACTTCATAGGGGAAGAATTGAGGTTAAATCTTCGGAAAATCAAGGGCCAGAGTTTAGGGTAACCCTACCAAACGATATGCCTGTTTGATCGATAATCAAAGTAGCTTTCTAAGAATTTCTATTTTTGTCCTATTCAACCTCAGGCTATTTCCATCCGCACTAAGAATCGTAAGGGTAAAGCCCAACCTGCTCATCTTCCATTCGTGTGTAGTGTGCCCATTTTGTATGTCGGTTAAAAATATATGCTTAATATGATGCTCTGGGTTATGTCCGGAGAGATGTAAAACCCTTATGGCTTCCTGTATGGCATTGTAAAGCACCTCGCCATTATCGATGCCGGCTAAAAACAAATCTCGATATGTATGGGTCATCTCCAAATCGTGAACGGTATCGAGAAACCTATTAATAGCCTCGCTGGCATCTATTGGATATCGTGTTATGCTGTTCATCTTTATAATGATTTGGTTTACTTAACTTCTTTTCAACTCCTCAAATAGTTCTTTTTGCCTTGGCGTTAGCTTCGAGGGAATTTCCACTTTAAGTTCAACAAGTAAATCTCCAAATCTATTTGGACTATCGTAAATGGGCATTCCCTTGCCTTTAAGCCTAACTATACTGTCACCTTGAGTTCCTGCAGGGATTTTTACTTTCACCTGTCCATTAATAGTTTTTACAATGGTTTCACCTCCCAGCACGGCATCGTAAAGGCTTATGTTATGCGTTGTTTTTAGGTCATTCCCATTGCGAGTAAACACAGGGTGTGGTTGCACTTTTATTTTGATTATAATATCGCCATTGCCTGCACTTCCCTTGCCCCCTTTCCCTCTGATTCGGAGTACCTGGTCGTGGTATGCTCCTGGCTTGGTTCTTAAACGTAGTTTCTCTCCTTCCACATTAAGAATCCGGCTTGTACCAAAGTATGCCTCTTCGAGGGTTAGTTGCAGCTCAGCTTGGTAGTCGTGCCCCTTGGTGGCTGTGCGTTGGCTAAAGTCACCGAAAGGAGAACCCTGCCCTCCGCCGCCAAAGAATGCTTGAAAGAAATCGGAGAAGCCAGATGCGCCTCTTCCACCAAACAGATCGCCAAGATCACCCTCGAAGTGGAAAGTTTGGCCGCCTTGCCCGCTAAATCCGCCAAAGGGATTACCCTGATAGCCCCCTTGGCTAAAGTGTTTCCAGTTTGCTCCCAGCTGGTCGTACTTCTTCCTTTTCTCAGGGTCGCTAAGCACCTCGTGCGCTTCGTTTATCTCCTTAAACTTATTCTCGGCCTCCTTATTCGCTGCATTTTTATCGGGATGGTACTTCACAGCCAGCTTTCGGTAGGCCTTCTTTATCTCATCCTGCGAGGCGTTTTTGCTCACACCCAATACTTTGTAATAATCCTTGTACTCCATAGTAATAGTTGTAAGTTATGATAGAACGCAGATGACACGGATTATGCTGATTAACGCAGGTTAAATAATTATCCATTTTTTATGATGATTGTACGTAAATTAGTCAATCAAATCCTCAGGCTAAATCTTTTTAATTGCCTAATACGGTGCAGCCTGGTTGTTCCCCACCTCATCTAGGATGCAAATATTAATGCTCCATCCTTTATCCATTAATCTCTGTTTCCAGCCAACAAAGCAACGTAGTAAAGCAGGGTTGCCAGCGATGATATTGCAGCAATTAGGTATGTTGAAGCGGCCCAGCCCAGTGCACTTTTCGCCTTGCCTAACGATTGCTGCGTGGTTACCCCCGCGCTGTTAAGCCAAACCAGGGCCCTGTTGCTAGCATCAAACTCTACCGGTAGGGTAACGAATGCAAACAGTGTAAAAACGGCGTAGCTGGCTACAATTATAACAAGCGCTGTTTGCAGTGGTAGTAACCCGCCCAAAAGGAATGACCCGAAGAACATACCAATAAAAATGATGTTGAGTATGGTTGCGCTTACGTTTTGTATTGGAACCAGGGCAGTACGAAGCTTCAACCATGCATACGATTCGGCATGCTGCACTGCATGACCCACCTCGTGAGCAGCCACGGCAGCCGCTGCCACGTTTCGTCCATTGTACACATCGGGGCTTAGATTCACGGTTTTTGTGGCCGGGTTGTAATGGTCTGTTAGATTACCCTGTACCGATGTAACCCTAACATCGTAGCAACCATAATCGAAAAGCATTTTCTGGGCCACCTCAGCACCGCTCATCCCGTTGCGGGTAGGTATTCTTGAGTACTCCCTGAACCGCGATTTGAGCATGCTGCTGGCAATTAAGCTTAGGATCATGAAGAATCCCATTATTATCCAGATACCCATAGCGTTGTTTTTTTAAGTTCAACATTAAAAAGGGGGAGAACCCTGCGGCACTCCCCCATTCGCTTTTAGCTGTGTGCCGCCGCACACTACTTAATCTCAATTTGTTTGGCGGGTTTTGGCTTGGCCTCCTCCTTTTTGGGGATCGATACCCTTAGGATACCATTCTCGTACTTGGCAGCAATCTTATCCGCTTCAACAATGCTTGGCAGCGTAAAGGAGCGGCTGAAGGACTGGTAGCTGAACTCCCTGCGGGTAAATTGCTGCCCTTCCTTGGTCTCATTCTCCACCTTTTTGTCGGAAGAGATGGTTAGAACGCTCTTGTCGAGCTCCACTTTAAAGTCGCCCTTCTCCAAGCCAGGTGCGGCTAGCTCCACCTCAAAACCATTGTCATCCTCCTTTATGTTTACCGAGGGCAATGTGGTGTTGGTGGTTGAGAAGTTGCGACTGTTAAAGTCCATCCAATCGCGGCCCAAGAAATCATTAAATAGGCTTGGCCACATTGGGAAATCATCGGTTCTTCTAATGATTGACATAACGACCTCCTTTTTTAATGATTAGACATTAGTTGTTTTGTTGTTTATTAGACTTATCCTCAGGAAACTGGTTCCAGAAGAATTGGTTTTTTACTGAATCCATTTCCATGAATAGCCTGTCCATTCGCCGCGTATTCTGCCTAAATCGCTCGCTGAAGAAATCGTGCCTGTAAAAATCGTACTGCAGCAACGAATCCTCAAAGAACAGCTCATCGAAGAAGGGCTTACTGGAGAAGGGGTATAGGCTATGGAATTGCTTTCGAAAATTATCGAAAATGCTATCCCTAGCAAAATCATCAGTCTTAATGTTAGAGTAGTACGAGCTGTAAGTTGAATCGAACCTTACAAGATTTCCCTCCTCATCGTACTCCTTATTCACCTTAATTTCAGTGATGGGTGAATTTGCATCGTTTTTGCTTTCAGAGTTAGTGTTGTTCTTGTTTTGCCCATTGCAGCTTACCATTGCCAATAGAGCTGTAAGGGATAGTAACCAAATTTTCCTCATAGCTGCATCGGTTTAAAATGGTTCAACATTTCAGATTATTGGATATCAATTACCTTTCTGCTATCGATGTAATCATCACGCTTGCCTATTTTCACGGTGAGAACACCATTCTTCATCTCTGCCTGAACTTTAGCAGGGTCGGCACTTTCGGGTAAGTTGAACATCCGCTGAAACGATGCGTAGCCGTACTCCCTACGGATCCAGTTCTTTGTCTTTTCCTCGTTATCGTATTGCTTTTCCGAGGATATGCAGAGACAGTCGTTCTGAATGGTAACCTTTACATCCTTCTTATCTAACCCAGGCAGGGCAACGTTTACTTCAAAAGCCTTACTAGCATCGCTGATGTTTACCGATGGCACGGTGGCTATCTCTTGTCCTTGTGATGCGTCGTCGGTAATGCGTTTGCCAAAAAATTTCTCGATGATGTTGGGAAATTTTGGCTTCAAATCGGCTGGATTCCACTTGAAGAGCTTCATATCATCAAATTTTTAGGTTAAACAGAAATTTTACCAATAAAGCAACACGTAGTAAAACGATTCAATGAGCGCACTATAAAACCTCTATCTGGCGGGCAGGTTTTGGCTTAGCCTCTTCCTTTTTGGGGATTGATATCCTTAGGATACCATTCTCGTACTTAGCCGCAATCTTATCGTTATCAACAATGTTGGGCAGGGTGAATGAACGGCTGAACGATTGGTAGCTGAACTCCCTGAGGGTGAATCGCTGTCCTTCGTTGGTTTCATTTGCCACCTGCTTAACCGAGGAGATGGTAAGTACGTCTTTGTCTAAATCAATCTTAAAATCCCCCTTATCGAATCCCGGGGCAGCAAGCTCCACCTCAAAACCATCCACATCCTCCTTAATGTTTGCCGAAGGTAGTGTGGTGTTGGTGTTTGAGTAGTGGCGGTTTGACCACTCCGACATCTCATCGTCATTAAAGGGGTCGATTAGTCTTGGGTATACATTAGAAAATCTTAGTAGTGTCATGGCTTTGTCCTCCATACTTTAGTTAGTAGTTATTTTTTTGATGCAATATTTTCAAATTGAATACCAAAAGTTGAAAGATTACTTGCTTTAAAATGTTAATACACTGTTTTACAGTAACTAATGGCTTGCAGGTTATGCAAGGGCAAGGAAAACACTAAGCCATTATGACACATTAATGTGATTTACGGATGCCATAGTGACATCTGCAAGCTGCTTTCTGGTTTATAATCACCCTATTGCATAAAAAATGGTTCTACTACGACTTTTGTGGAAAGACACAACTATAAAGGTAACCCCACAATTATCCTTTCTGTCAGTGGTTGGAAGTCAGAAGCCAGAAGTGGCGTTGCTTCCCCAGTTTCGCTTCGTATCCTCTCGTTATGCTTCGCAGGCCGTGACAAGCTAAGACAAGATGCTTCTGACTTCGGTCTTCAAACTAGCTTCGCACAAATTGTATTTCAAGCTTATAAATCTTCCACTAAATTTGCAGTAGAATCAAAATTATGAGCGATACAATGCTGCATCGTCATGCTCAACTCTGTGATTGTCTAAAATATATCTACCGGCTCTCTGCATGGTGATAGTGTAGCTTTGTACCTCTTTTAACCTACTATAAGCCAAAGTATTATGACTCGGAAGCCCAAAAAGAGAGACGCCGATTGCAATCGAAACGTCATCCTTGGTGTGGTGATTTTAGCGCAGCTGGCTGTAGTGATTATTCTACAGATAAGAAGGGTAGCGTAAGAGCTGGAGGGGCATCCCTTAAAATGCAGATTATGGGGATTGAAGAGGAAAGTGTTGGAAAACCCCTTTGGGTACTTCCCCCTCCAGCTAGTGGGCGTGTGGTTAACCGAGATGTTCCCCCAGAGGAGTTTGTTGTAGAACCCTAAGTGCTGTTTATGATTATTGCCAACCTCAGTAAGGTGAGGCTAACGGCCAGCATTCAGGAGAAGGATGTCCGATTTGTATGCCCCGGTGCTGAGGTTAACGTCAGGTTCGCGATGCCATTGTTTACAGCTACCAGCGTGGCGATGTATCGTTGCGCAAGGTTCTAGAAGTACGGCGTACTATGAACGAAACCTACATGGACTAGTACGGGAGGCTATCGTAGTATCCTAGTTCGCCTATTGAGCAACAAAAAGGTGTCGGCGCAGTGGTTAATCGATTTATAGGTAATATTCTACACCATTTCTATAGCTTTATGGTTGGACAAATTGCGAGAATCGCCATATTTGCATGCGAATATGGATTTTCATTTTTTTAGTTTTATTGCATAGCATATGCTTACCGTAATTATAATAATGTGTGCAGGCATTGCACTAGGTTTTCTAATCCGAAACCGTAAGCGTTGGGTTAGGCTGGCCGATAGGCTCACCATGTGGGCCATTTACCTGCTACTTTTCCTGCTTGGCGTTGCCATTGGTACCAACGAGGTAATAGTGAAAAATCTTCCCGCCCTAGGTTTTAAGGCCTTGCTGATATCGCTGGGGGGAGTGCTGGGAAGTGTATTGGTTGCTTGGCTAGCCTATCGTTTGTGGTTTGCACCCAAAAAGACCAACCATGAGGGGTAGCCTTATAATCCTTTCGTTTTTTGCTGCGGGCGCAGTGCTGGGGCTACTTCAATTTATACCCGATATACTTGTCCACAACGATTTTAGCCACTGGGCGCTTTACCTGTTGATGTTCTTGGTGGGCATTGGCATTGGTGCCGATCCCAACTCGCTTAAGGCCTTGGCTGAGTTTAATTTTAAAATTTTGGTTGTTCCTTTGGTTACCGTGGTGGGTACCACGCTGGGCGTTAGCGGTGTTTACCTCCTACTCTCCGATGTTAATTTTTACGATATCCTAGCCGTTGGCTATGGATTTGGTTACTACAGCCTATCGAGCATATTTATAACCGAGCTGCGCGGCGAGGAGCTGGGCGTTGTAGCACTACTCGCCAACGTGATGCGCGAGGTAATTACCCTTTTGGCTGCGCCAATATTTGCCGTGCTTTTTGGTAAAATTGCGCCCATAGCCTCGGGTGGCGCAACCAGCATGGATACCACTTTACCCATTATATCAAAAGCATCTGGAAAGGAGTACGCCATGGTATCGCTATTTCATGGCATTGTGCTTACCGTACTTGTACCTTTTTTGGTAACTTTGGTGCTCAATGGGTTTTAGGTACTTCTTAACGTTTTATGGATGCGATTTATATTATCAATCATTGTTTTTCTTATTGCTACTTGCAACCTTAAAGCCCAAACCGATTGGGTTGAGCTATCGGGCGATATTCTGCACCTGGCCCTGCCTGGAGTTGCTTTTGGTGCCACAATTGTTTGGTCTGAAGAGAAGCTAGCCGGAAGCAAACAGTTTATTTGGGCTGCTGGGGTTTCAACCGTTGCCACCTATGCGCTAAAGTATGCTATAAACAAGGAGCGCCCCAATGGCGAGAGCCACGCTTTTCCATCGGGTCACGCCTCGCGTGCTTTTATGGGCGCCGAGTTTATACGCCGTAAGTTTGGCTGGAAAGTAGGAGTGCCAGCTTACCTGCTGGCCGGGTATACAGGGTATACACGGGTTCATGCCAATAAGCACGATTACTGGGATATTCTTGGCGGCGCAGCGGTGGGCATTGCCAGCTCGTACATCTTTGCAAAGCCATTTACCCAAAGGGTGAATATTAGCTTTGGCCGTCAGCATGATGCTTACGCTTTAAGTTTTCGAATGGTTTTTTAGTTTAAAAATAAAAGTCTGACTTATGAAATCAACAATCTCAAAGGTTCGGTTAGCACTATTGGCTCTTACGCTTGTTGCATTTGTGTTTGCTGGGTGCAACTCCAAGCCCGGGTCGGTTCAGGAGGTGCTTGCTCGCATATCATCCATCGATAGCCTAAAGCAAATTGAGGGCGATACAACCCTGTTTGCCGAAACCTGGGAGCTGTGGTTCTCCATGCCGCTCGACCACAAAAATCATAAGGCTGGCAAATTTCCTCTAAGGGTAGTGTATAATCATAAGGATTTTGAAAGCCCCATGGTAATTGCCATTGAGGGTTATAAAATATATTCGCATTGGGCCACCGAACCTGCCCAACTGCTAAATGCCAACCAGATAAATATTGAGCATCGCTTTTTCGAGAATAGCCGCCCAAAGGATAGCATCCCTTGGCAGTACCTTAACATATACCAGGCTGCCACCGATCATCACACGGTTATAAAATCGTTTAAGCCATTCTATAAAGGCAAATGGGTTGCTACGGGCATAAGCAAAGGCGGGCAGGCCACTATTTTCCATAGGTACTTCTACCCCAACGATGTGGATGTTAGCATTCCCTATGTGGCTCCGCTAAATTCCAGCAGTGAGGACACCAGGGTATATTCGTTCCTAAGGGCTGTAGGTACCCCCGCCTGTCGCGATAGGGTAAGAGCCTTTCAGGAGGAACTTTTTAAGCGTAAAGAAGACCTTATGCCTTTGCTTGAGCAGCACGCCAGCGAGAGGGATTACACCTTTGGGTTTGGCCTGAGCCGAGCCTACGATGTGAATGTGCTGGAGTACAGCTTTGCCTTTTGGCAGTGGGGTGGTATGGAGTGCACCGAGATACCAACAGCCAACGCTACCAACTCGGAGCTTTTCTCGCACTGGACTAGCGTGGCTCCCTTCGATTTTATTGAGGATAAGGGCATAGATGCAATACGGCCATATTTCTATCAGGCTATGACCCAGATTGGATCTTACGGCTACGAAGTGGAGCCTTGGAGCGAGTATATAGACGACACAACAAATATCACCTTCGATTTTACTATGCCCAAGGGGCATATGGCCCAATTCGACCCAGAGCCCATGAAGGATATAAACCGATGGATTAGCACTAGGGCCAACAATATGCTCTATATCTATGGCGAGTACGATCCGTGGAGCGCCACGGCTGTTGAGCCAAGCCCCAATACCAATTCCATAAGCTTTGTTAACCCCATGGGCGACCATCGCACCCGAATTCATAGCTTCCCCGATGATATGAGGCAGATGATTTACGATACGCTGGAGGAGTGGCTTGATGTTGAAATAGAATTGAAGCCCAAAGATTGAAGTTGAACATTTTGTAAACTATCTTTGCAAAAGATGGGGAGAGATTTTTGGGTTGAGTTGTGATTGAATGATTGAATGATTGGGTGATTGAATGATTGGGTGGTTGAATGATTGGGTGGTTGAATGATTGGGTGGTTGAATGATTGGGTGGTTGAATGATTGGGTGGTTGAATGATTGGGTGATTGAATGATTGGGGGTGATTGAATGATTGGGGGAGATTGAATGATTGGGTGGAGAAACCTGACAGCCCTGCCTGTCGCCAACAGGGCAGACAGGGTGCGAAGCCTTATCTGCGTCTGGGGTGATCTATTGATTGGATGATTGAAGGTTAAGTGAAACGATAAGGCGGTGATGCGAAAGAGACAGGTAACATTTAGGTCTGGCAGGGACAACCTATAACCGACAAAAAGCAAAAGGTTATCAAAATATAATAAAATGGCCACATACACCTGCGATTATTTAGTAATTGGTTCGGGCATTGCCGGGCTTACCTATGCGCTAAAAGCTGCCGAGCACGGCTCTGTTATGCTTATCAGTAAAGCCGATATTGAGGAGACAAACACCCGCTATGCGCAGGGCGGCATTGCAGCCGTTACCTACGAGCCCGACAGCGTTGAAAAACATATTGAAGATACCCTTATATGTGGCGATGGTCTTTGTAATGCCGATGTGGTACGTATGGTAGCTGCCGAGGGTCCAGCACAGATTAACCAGCTTATACAGTGGGGCGTAAAGTTTGATAAAATATCAACTGGACAATATGATTTGGCCCGTGAGGGAGGGCATTCCGAGCACAGAATTCTGCACCATAAGGATAATACTGGAAAAGAGATTCAGCGGGCATTAACCAGTAGGGTTAAGAACCACAAGAACATAAGGATTTTTGAACGATACTTTGCTGTCGAGATTATTACACAGCACCACCTAGGCGAAAAGGTTACCCGCTATAAGACCGACACCGAGTGTTACGGTGCTTATGTGCTCGACCTAAAAACACAAAAGGTAGATACCTTTTTGGCCAAAAGTACCATTATGGCCACTGGTGGTGTGGGCAATATTTACCATACCACCACCAACCCGATTGTTGCCACCGGCGATGGTATAGCCATGGTGTACCGAGCCAAAGGACAGGTAGAGAATATGGAGTTTATCCAGTTTCACCCCTCATCGCTTTACCATCCCGGCGAGCGCCCCTCGTTCCTTATCACCGAGGCCATGCGTGGGTTTGGCGCAATACTAAAAACAGCCGATGGTAAGGAGTTCATGCACAAGTACGATAAGCGAGAATCGCTTGCCCCGCGCGATATTGTGGCCCGCGCCATCGATAACGAGATGAAGATTAGCGGCGACGAGTTTGTATACCTGGATGTTACTTTTAAGGATGCTGCCGATATCAAGAGCCATTTTCCCAACATCTACCAAAAGTGCCTTTCCATAGGCATCGACATCACAAAGGAGATGATTCCGGTTGTGCCAGCGGCGCACTACCTATGCGGTGGCATTAAGGTTGATATGAATGGCGAGAGCTCAATAAAAAATCTTTACGCCATTGGCGAGTGCTCATCCACTGGGCTGCATGGCGCCAACCGTTTGGCATCAAACTCGTTACTCGAGGCGGTGGTGTATGCCGATAGGGCTGCCAAGGATACGGTTGCCAAATCGAAAACAAACAAAATAAATGGTAAAATACCTGCGTGGGATTACGAGGGAACCACCCACAACGAGGAGATGGTGCTTATTACCCAAAGCTATAAGGAAATGCAGCAGGTAATGAGCAACTACGTGGGCATTGTTCGCTCAAACCTCAGGCTTGAGCGGGCGCTTACTAGGCTCGGAATACTATACGAGGAGACCGAAGAGCTGTACAAAAAATCGATCCTTACCCAAAACCTTTGCGAGCTGCGTAATATGATTAATGTTGGCTATTTGATAATTAAGAATGCCCAGAATATGCGCGAGAGCCGTGGGCTACACTACTCACTCGATTACCCCAAGAGTATGGGCAGTGAGTTTTAAATCATTCCAAAATCAAGGCTTTTCTAGTCAGGGCTTGACTTTGAGTCTAGCCCTGACATATCTACTTGTATCTACTTGTCCTTTAGCTGATTTAGCTGTTCCACAATCTCATCAATTTGCTCATCAGTAAAGCCTTTCGACTTGGCCAACTCATTTAGCGTGCCCCAAACGGGCTCGCCGCAAAGGATGCAAACCAACCCTCTTTCGCGAAGAAAAAGCACGGAGTCGGGTAGTTCCTCAACCAGGTCTTCAACCAATATGTCCTTTGTAATCATTGTTGATATGTTTTTACCCCATAAACATTTAACCCCGCCAAAGGTTTAAACGTAATCTGGCAGATAGATTTTAAAAGCTTTTTATAGCTAAACTTAACCGTTTTGCTATGGTTTTAGCGATTAGCATTGCAATTAAATTTGCTACCTTTAGGTTTTCTAATCCACTACAAACATATTACAACAATATGGAGCTACAATTTAACGGAGCCGTCCGCGAGGTTACCGGCAGCAAACACCTGATTACCACCAATAGCGGCAAGAAAATACTGCTCGACTGTGGGATGTATCAGGGCAAGGGTCTTGAGACCGATGAGATGAACCGCGACTTGGGTTTCAACCCCAAAGATATTGACCACATCATACTAACGCATGCGCATATCGATCACTCTGGGCTTATTCCCTACGTGTATAAGCAGGGGTTCGATGGGTCGGTAATTTGCACCTCGGCCACCCGCGATTTATGTTCCATCATGCTTGTCGACTCCGGTTTTATTCAGGAGCGAGATGTATTATATTTCAACAAGAAGAGGGCGCGCAAGGGCTTAAGTCCTGTCACACCGCTTTATACAAAGGACGATGCAGCCCAGTCGATGAAGCTTTTCATTGGGATTCCCTATAACCGCAAGTTTAGTATCGACAGCAATATCAAAGTAAAATTTACCGATACTGGCCATATGCTGGGTGGTGGGGTGGCCAACATTGAGATTTCCGAGGATGGTGTTACCAAGCGCATTGCCTACACGGGCGATATTGGTCGGCCCGAGAATAGAATCCTACGCTCGCCACAGCCCTTCCCACAAACCGATATATTGATATGCGAGTCGACCTATGGCGATAGGTTGCATAGCGAGAGCGACAGGGGCGAGGAGGATTTGCTGGCAGTGGTTAAGGAGACCTGTGTCGATAAGGGTGGAAAGCTTATAATTCCTTCGTTTAGCGTGGGTCGTACGCAAGATTTGGTTTACTCCCTCAACAATTTTTACAATCAGGGTCGCCTGCCCCAAATTGATATCTTTGTTGATAGCCCGCTGGCTACCAACGCCACCGATATCTTTAGGATGCATCCCGACTGTTTTAATAAGGATATACTGGAGGTGATGGAGACCGATCCCGACCCCTTTGGCTTTAACACGCTGAAGTATACCAAGAGCGTTGAGGATTCGAAGGCTCTAAACAGCTACGATAAGCCTTGCGTAATTATTTCGGCATCGGGAATGGCCGAGGCCGGGCGCGTAAAGCATCACTTGGCCAACAATATCAGCAACCCTAAAAACACAATACTGTTCGTTGGGTATTGTGCCCCCGCCACGCTGGGTGCTCGCATTATGGATAAACCCAAAACCATATCAATACACGGGTTTGAGTACCCTGTAAATGCCGATATCCGCCGAATTGAATCGTACTCGGGCCATGGCGATTACAAGGAGATGATAGAGTTCCTCAAGTGCCAAGATTTTAAAGCTATCCGCGAAACCGTGCTGGTGCATGGCGATTTAAAACCTATGGAGTTCTTTAAGCATAAGCTAAAGCAGGAGGGGCTTAATAATATCCATATACCCAACAAGGGCGATACTTTGTTCTTCTAGCTTATGCTTGCTGATGTTAGGTATGCTTGGGCTTTGTGGAATACCCCTACGCCATTTATTATACCTAGTGGCGGTGGGTATAGTATTGTTCTTAGTATAGATTATTGCTGAAAATGTAGTAATTTTGCTCTTCAAACCAACTGTTTACCGATGAAATCATTCGATTTTCTACGATATCAAAAGCTAAATAATGTTTTTGGATGGTTAGCATTTACCATAGCGGCTGTAGTGTATCTGCTTACCCTTGAGCCCACTGCCAGCTTCTGGGATTGTGGCGAGTTTATTGCCAGCGGTTACAAGCTGGAGGTGGGGCATCCGCCGGGGGCTCCATTCTTCATGCTGCTCATGCGGTTCTTCACCATGCTGGCTCCTTCCACTGAGCTAATTCCGGTTTTTGCTAATGCAATGTCTGCGCTGGCCAGCGCATTTACCATTCTGTTCCTGTTTTGGACTATTACCCACTTGGCTCGCAAGCTGGTTGATGTTAGGCATAACGAATTTTCAACTACTCAGCTTATACTTATTCTGGGTTCGGGAATGGTAGGCGCTTTGGCCTACACCTTTTCCGACACCTTTTGGTTCTCGGCGGTTGAGGCTGAGGTTTACGCCACCTCATCGCTATTCACCGCGCTGGTTTTCTGGGCCATTCTTAAGTGGGAGGATGTTGCCAACGAGCCACACTCGAACCGTTGGTTGGTGCTAATAGCATACCTTATGGGGCTTTCCATAGGGGTGCATCTGCTAAACCTGCTGGCTATTCCGGCCATTGTTATGCTGTACTACTTCAAAAAGTACGAGGTAACTCCTTGGGGGATAGTAAAAGCTTTAGGCATTAGCGTTGTTCTTTTGCTGATCATGATGTATGGCATTATCCAAGGGTTTATAGTACTAGCCTCAAAGTTCGAATTGCTATTTGTTAATGGATTTGGATTGCCATACAAATCGGGAGTGTTCTTTTACCTCATGGCAGTTGCTGCCCTAATTGTTTGGGGCATTATTTACACGCACCGAAATGCAAGGCCAATACTTAACACCATTCTGGTGAGCTTTGCGGTGGTGCTAATGGGGTACAGCACGTTTGCGCTTATAGTTATTCGGTCGTCGGCCAATCCTCCAATGGATCAGAATAGCCCCGATAATATGTTCTCGCTGCTTTACTATCTAAACCGTGAGCAGTATGGCGATAGGCCGCTGATTATTGGCCAGTCTTTCGATGCGCCTGTTATTAACCGCAAGGAGGGCAAACCACAGTATATTCAGAAAGACGGTAAGTACGTGGTGGCTACCCGTAAGTTGGACTTGGAGTTCGACAAACGATTCATAACCATTTTCCCTCGAATGTACAGCGCCGACCCTCGGCATGTTGAGGCGTACAAGGAGTGGAGCAATTTTAAGGGACGACCCATTAGGGTATCGGGGCGTGGTGGCGACTCGGAGGTACGCCGTGCCCCAACATTTAGCGAGAATCTTCGATTCTTTTTCTCGTACCAGGTGGGGCATATGTACTGGCGATACTTCATGTGGAACTTTGCAGGCAGGCAGAACGATCTGCAGGGGCATGGCGAGGCCGTGAAGGGCAACTGGATAAGCGGAATACCTTTTATCGATACTCCACGATTGGGTTCTCAAGCAGATCTCCCCGCAACCTATAGAACCAAAGCCCATAACCGATACTACATGCTACCGCTACTGCTTGGTATAGCGGGTTTAGTTTATCAGTATATGCGTAACCGCAAGGATTTTTGGGTGCTAACCCTGCTGTTTGTGCTTACCGGGTTTGCCATTGTGGTGTATCTTAACCAAACACCCTATCAGCCTCGCGAGCGCGATTATGCCTATGCTGGTAGCTTCTATGCTTTTAGCATATGGATTGGACTGGGGGTGCTGGCGCTATACCAAGGTATTCGTAAGGCTTTCGATAAAGCACCTGGTGCTGCCCTAGCCACAGGGCTTGGGTTGGTATTTGTTCCGGGCCTAATGGCGTTCGAAAACTGGGACGACCATGATAGATCCAACACGTTTATCTCTGTCGATTTTGCCTACAATATACTTGAAAACCTTGAGCCCAATGCCATCGTCTTTACCTACGGCGATAACGATACGTTCCCGCTTTGGTACGCTCAGGAGGTTGAGGGGGTACGAACTGATGTTAGAGTGGTCAACCTAAGCTATCTGCGTGCCGACTGGTACATAAACCAGATGCTGCGTAAGGCATACGAATCGGAACCGCTACCCGTTAGCATGACCAAGGAGCAGATAGAGCTGGGCAAGCGTGAGGTGGTAATGGCCACCGACAGGATTAGCCAGCCAGTGCACGTGAAGCAGGCTGTTGATTTTATGCTGAGCGATAATCCTAGCACCAAGATGAACTCACCCTTTGAGAGGAATCAGACCATCGACTTTTTCCCCTCGCGCAACCTATTTTTACCCGTCGACAGGGATGCCGTTGAGCGCAATGCTGTGGTACGACCCGAAAGGATGGATATGGTGGTTGATACCATGCGCTGGAGAATCCCCACAAACTATGTATTTAAAGATGGCCAGTTCCTGATGGATCTAATGGCTCACAATAACTGGGAGCGACCCGTTTACTTTGCCATTACGGTGAGCACCGATACCTACCAGAATCTCGATAAGTTTTTTCAGATCGAGGGCCTAGTCTACCGCATTGTACCCATAGAGGTTCAGCAGGTAGGTGGTCGTTACGGTAATGTTGACTCTGAGATTCTGTACGATAATCTTATGAATAACTTTCAGTACAGGAGCTTGGCTGACCCCAAGGTTTACATCAACGAGAATAGCACTAGGATAATATCAAACTACCGTAATATTTTTGGGCGCCTTGCCCGAACCCTTAACGAGGAGGGCAAGCACGATATGGCCATAAAGGCGCTCGATAGATGTATGGAGGTGGTGCCGCCCGAGACCGTTCCCTTCAACTTTTTTGCCCTATCGCTTATTGAAGGGTATTATCGAGCGGGTGCCATTGAAAAGGCGACGGAGTACTCGCGTATATTTATGGAGCAGAGTGCCGAGGAGTTGGTTTGCCTATTATCGCTACCCAATAAGTTGGCAGGTTCGGTAAGGGGCGAAACGGAGCTAAGCCTTTACATTCTACAGGAGCTATACAAGATGGCCAACAGCTTTGAGCAGGGAGAGCACTTGAAAGAGCTGGAGGAGCTATTTGATGCCATAGGATAAATTAATGATATTGACCAAAGGGTATGATAAACTTAAGTCCACCCAAGCTATTTACTAAGTGCTTCCCCGGTTTTGTTTGGAGTATTCCAACCGATAGCAACACGGTGTACCTTACTTTCGACGATGGCCCAACCGAAGGGGTAACGCCTTGGGTGCTCGATACCCTTAGGCAGTACAACGTTAAGGCTACCTTTTTTTGCCTAGGCAAAAAGGTGGAGATGCACCCCGAAATCTTCCAGCGCATTATCGATGAGGGGCATACCGTGGGCAATCACAGCTACAGCCACCTAAAGGGATGGGAAACCCCCACGGGGCAGTACGTGCAGGATGTTGATTTGGCCAACGACTTGCTCAACACTACCCTATTTCGCCCGCCCTATGGCCGCATTAAAAAAAGCCAATCGCGCCAGCTCCGCCAGCGCTACAAAATAATTATGTGGAACGTGCTTAGCATGGACTACAGCCGATGGGTTACCCCCAAACGCTGCGCCAGCATTGTGCTAAACAACCTCCGCCCCGGCGCCATCATTGTTTTCCATGACTCGATAAAGGCCGAGGCGAATATGCGCCACGCGCTGGTTAGGGTTTTGAAAGAGGCTAGGAGTAGGGGGTTGGAGTTTGGGGAGGTGGGGTGAGAAAATTTTGGGTTACTCCTCACTATATTCGCTCATATTTCTAAAAATGCGTTTGGAAAATTTTTTTAGTAAACAATTTTTTATTCAAATTCTATTATGGCTTGCACTTTTGAGTGCTGCTGTCTTGATTTCTGTTTTATTTCCTGTTTACTTTAGAAATGATGATGGAACGGGTCTGTTTTGGGCTACTAGTCATAGTTTTATAGATGCTTTTAGCATTAGATCGGCAGTAATAGACGGGACTTATCGTCCAATGAATTATATTTTTTGGTGGGTTATGCTCCGTGTTGCTGGACACAGCGCAATTTACTATCAAATTGTGGTTATTTTTATTTTCTTAGCAAACCTTTATCTATTCTATTTAATAACAAGGGAATATTTTGACCGAAGTACAGCAATTGCTTCCATTGGGTTACATTTTGTTTTTTTTCATAATCTGTATTATGTTGCATTCTGGTTCTCCGATACTACTTTTACCATTCAAATAGGTTTTGCATTCCTATCGATTCTATATTACATTAAAAGTAAGGAGAAGCAGTATAAGATATTTTTTTCATACCTCTTCGCTTTACCCGCTTTCCTTACCAAAGAGCCAGCTATTATTATTGTTATTGCATTTGTTATTTCTGATATAGCAATTAACAGCAAACGCGCATTATCGTTCCGGCCTTATACAAAAGCCCTTCCTTACATCTTTTTTGGAACAGTAATACTAGCAATTTCGCCAGTAACAGAAAGTCGACCTGTGAATTGGGAGAACCTGAACGTGCTATGGAATCAAATTGGATTTCGGAGCCAGTTCTATTTCGAGTATCTTACTTCAGGATCGAGAATAGTTATCCCTTTGGCGCTTGGGCTAATAATGTTGGGGGTAAACGGCATAAGAAACAAGTGGTTCATAATTTTAATCCAAATTATTACTGTACTCTCAATTTTCAATTGGATAATTTTCTATGTAACTATAGTATCTCTTTCCTTGATTATCCTGAGGGGTAGCATTAAACTCTTGCCACCCTTCTTGTGGTTTTTAATCACCTAGTTCCCCTTGCTTCTCCTATCGTTCTACACGCCTACCTACCTTTACGAGTTCAGCTTTGGGTTTTCAATGTTTATGGGTGCCGCCATAGTGTATGCCAAAAAGATGTTCACCATGGACACTTCCATCCTAGTAAACCAACGATTAATCCGTATTGCAATAATATTGGCCATTCCCCTTTCTTCCTATATTTTATTCCGACAGGTAAGGACACAGATCACCGCCCTTAACAGCGTGGTTGAGGCAAGACAGAATTTTGCAGCAGCAATGAACTACATTCAAGAGAATAGTGGTAAATTTACACATCTGGTAGTTATTGACCGAAGAGTGAATGACGATTTATCAAAGAAGGAGTTAAAACTTGCAGGTCCTGTATCAAAGGCAAAGCAACAGCAGACAATGGAAATTTCATATATTCAGAATTTCATTGATAGTTTTGATAGATTAAGTATTAAGTGTAATTCACACCACAGTTCAACTAGGAATAGTGAAAAAACAGCCTTATTATTGTTGCAGAATAATTATGATATTAAAGCAGCTAAAGAACTTGGTATTATTGGTGATACTTTGTTTGTTTATTCGTACTTTGAGAAAAATTTTATAATCGTTGCTGATTTAAAACTTTCTAGTGATGAGCCAAGATAAAGCAGGAAATAGTGTTATAATCCATATAGGTTTTCCGAAAACTGCAACTACTTGGTTGCAGAAGAGATATTTTCCAAAGGTTCAAAATTTTAAATATATACCCCCTAGTGTAACCAATTCAGATATTGTTGGATGTAATGATTTTTTTGCCCAAAAGATTGCTCTTGATTGGTTGAAAGGAAATAAAATAATAATCTCAAATGAAAATCTTCTCGGATTAGCAAGGATAAGCGAGTTTATTAGAATCGGACTTGCAGAAAGATTAAAAAAGTTGTTTCCAAATGCCCATATAGTTATTTTTATTAGAAACCAAATTGATTTGATTGCTTCCGAATACAGCTGGTATATAAAAAACTCAGGAGGGACATACAATCCTAATGATTTCGTATTTAAGAGCATAAGGAACCCTTATGGCCTATTTTTATATAAATTGCAAAACCTTCAATACGATAAGGTTATTGATCTTTACCAACAATTATTTGGTAAAAAAAACATTCATATATTTTTATATGAAGATCTAAAGAATAATCCTAAATTTTTTTTAGAAAATTTTTCAAAGCAATTTTGTTTTGATGTACAGCTTGACTTAATTGATTATTCCCCTATAAATATTATGTTGAGAAAAAGATTGTTGCCCCTTGTACGACTCCTAAATTTCTTTTCGCAACCTAAAATACTCTATCGACATCATTTCATTTCATTGCCTTATTTAGGTAATTATATTCCCAGAATAGCCGGATGGCTCAATAATTACTCTATTTGGGGAGATAAGCCCGAATCAAATCAAGTGTTAGGACAAGTACTTACAAATGAATTAACCAATTACTTCAAAGAATCGAATCAAAGGTTAATTGATCATTATGCCCTTAAGGAGATTAAAAACTACAACTATCCTCTATAAATGGAATTAAACCCAATAATACATATTGGCTATAATAAAACTGGAACCATTTGGTTTCAGAACAACTTTTTCCCTTTGGTTGAGAATGCTAGCCTATTAAATAGAGACTTAGTTCACAAACTTCTTGTTAGAACAAACTTTTTTACTTTTAACCCTTTTGAAGTAAGAGGCATGCTCGATAAAGAATCCGAAAAAAGAATAATAATATCCGAAGAGGAATTTAGCCTAACCGCTAGGGCCCAACCTCACATAAAAACAGCAATAATAAAACAACTCCATCACGTGTACCCAAATGCTCAAATTGTTGTTTTTATAAGAAATCAGGTAGACAGGCTTCTGTCTTTGTACCTGTACTATTTAAAACAAAATGGTGGCACTTACTCTTTCCACAACTTTATTTTCAAAAAAAATTGGCTAAAAACAAATCTCATCGATTTAAAGCTTGAAAACTCTAAGTATCATTATTACCTAAACTTTATTTCGGATGTTTTTGGACAAAGTAATGTTCATATATACCTGTATGAAGAATTTGCAAACAACAACATTGCGTTCCTGAAAAAATTTTGCAATACGCATAGTTTAGTTGTTGATCTAAATAGAATTAACTTTCATAGAGAAAATAAGGCATTAAAAAAGAATTTCATTCCTATAGCTCGCTTTATCAATCTCTTTACTAAACCAAGAATAGTTGACAGAAGTCATATTCTTACAGTTCCTTATCTCGATAGAGTTTGCAGGAAAATATACCCTAAACTTAATAGTTTTAGCATCTGGGGAAGAAATGCTGTACCTGAAGATCTTTTGTCGACCGAAAGCATCGAGTACCTTAACAACTACTACCGTAATTCGAATCGAATCCTCGCTGAGAAATATTCGCTCCCGCTCGAAAAATACGGATACCCTATTTAATGCAATTACTTCTAGTTACATATATTAGCCGATCAGGTTCGACACTATTTCTCAACCAGCTGAGCAAGTACGAAAAATTTTGCGTTTGTCCCGAAGCTGATATGCTGGTTAAGGAATTTCTTTACTATCCACTTAAAACATTCAAAGCATCGGCGCTTAGGAAGAAACTGGCCAATGTAACAGCAAACGACCCAAAACTTAGGGCTTGGAATATTACTGAAAAAGAGGCGGATCTAATATCCTTAAAACGAACTGGATTGGAGATATTCATCACATTCCTCCAAGTGTATCGAAACAGGGTAAACCCCAAAGCTTCGACAATTGTATTTAAGGCGGTTGAAATGGCTAACTGTTACAGCTCATTTGAAAGTTTGGATGAAAATGAATATTCAGTAAAGCATCTAGCTATTTTACGAGACCCAAGAGGCATATTTAACTCACAAAGCATAACCAAAACACCCCTTAAAAACAAGTACTTCAACACGAATCCCCTAGTAACAGCATACTTGTTTAACCATATGCTAAGGAGTATGACAGCCTATGAAAAAGATAACCCAAACTCAGTTTTAACCCTGCGGTTTGAGGATTTTTTAGAGAACCCGAAAAATACGATTCTAAACATCTGTACAAAGTTAGGGGTTGGCTTTGGCCAAATATCCGAAAATGATAACTCGACTTTATTCGCTAGACTACCTGTCGAACAAAAGCAGATACATAAAAACGTTATTAAACCCATAATTGGGGCTAAAGTTGATGAATGGAAAACCGATCTTTCCAAACGAGCAATAGACCTAATTTCCCATGAAATTATTGACACTGTAAGGCTTTACTATCCTGATATAGAAAAACCAAGAATTGGTTTAATGACGAAACTAATGCTATATTACTATAAGGCTAGAATCTTTTTTTCAATCGATAAATACTAGACCTTATACTCGTTGCTAGCTGATCGATTTGTATAGGAAGAAGCAGCTGTAAAACCTCTTTTAGAAAATATTTGCTAAAAAAACCTCTGATGCTATAGTGTTTAGCATATCGAAATCTCGCTTTAATTGAGTAGTACATCTGTTGCTGAATTCGGAGTGATGTTACTGATTGAGAATGTAATCGGTACCTAACCAGAGGTTTGTTTAAAATGCCCACTTTTACTTTATTGGTAACCTTTAACCAGTACTCGTAATCTTCACTATTTAAGAAGTCTTCATCGTAAAAACCAAATCTCTCAATCATTGAGCGCCTAAACATCACCGAGGAATGGGTAAAAAGGTTGGCTTTGTGAATATTCCGCTTTATATCTGTATCGGAATAATAAGGAAAGTAGTTTTTTTGGCTAATCAATCTACCACTCTCATCAATTATATCCTTAGCGGTTCCCAATAGGTACAAGTCCATATCTTCCTTAAACGCCTTAACCTGTAGTTCAAGCTTTTGGGGCATCCAAATATCATCGGCATCTATCCTCGCAATTAGGTCTCCTCTTGCATGCTTAAGGCCAATGTTAAGCGATTTAACCACCCTCAATCTTTGCGGATTGTCAATAACCCTAATCCTATTGTCTTGCATGCAAAAAGCGTCAAGAATTTGCCTTGTTAAGTCAGTAGATGCATCGTTAATAACCAGTATTTCCTGATTTGGATACGTTTGCCCTAAAACGCTATTTAGTGCTTGGGTAATGTAGCATTCGCCATTGTACACAGGCATTATTGTAGTGACTAACATAAAATTTAGTTAGGGTAAAACCGTTTAAAAAAGCTTTTAGGCCAACATACGACTGCCATTCCTAAAAAAACTATACGTAAAACCAGCATCCCACTCAAAATCGCTTTTCGGTAAAAAAACCGATGCAACACTTTACAGGTTAGTCCAATTTCATTTAGTTTCTGGTTAAAATATTTTTCTCTTAGCAAGTTTATTCCATTTTCTCGAGTACGAATACGTTTGTAACTTGCATTCTGATTGTACATCCTGTAATATGTTAATGGCTCGTTCAGATTATAAAAAACGCCACCGGTCAAAACCATCCTGCTAAATAAGTCGTACTCTTCAAAAGGGAATGCATTTTGGATATAATTAAACTTTTCATAAAAGGCTGTTCTCCCCATTATCGCTCCGTGGCAAAGAGCGATATCACCATGCTTGAAATCATTAGCTATATCTGCATTAAACTCTGGTAAATATGAACGACCAACAACACTGCATCTATTATGGTTATAATAAAATGTATTTGAGCCTAAAATGTCTACCTCTGGATGTTTTCTCAGATAGCTAACCTGTAAGTCAATTCTAGATGGCAACATAAAATCGTCCGAATCCAGCCTCATAACAAACTCACCCCTCACCCTTTCAAGACCTATGTTTAAAGCATTTGAAAAACCCACGTTACGCCCAAGCGATATAACCCTAAGGTTTAATTTACTTGTGTAACTATTAGCTATTAAAATCGAGTCATCGGTAGACCCATCGTCAACAAAAACTACCTCAAAGTCAGAAAAGTTTGATTTCAGAATTGAATCAAAATATTCTCTCAAATATTCAGACTTATTATAGTTTGCAGTTAGTATTGAAACCGTTGGTCTTCCTTCCATTTTTATGTGCAAATTTGCATAGTTTTCTTAACAATTTGATGAACTACATCTACATTGCTTTATTTAAGGTGTTTGCATAGACCAAAAGAATTTGCCCTTGTTGCATAATGGTTTAGTTATTGCTATATTTGATAGCCAAAAGTATGATTTTTAAAATAAAACCACTGAGATGAAAAGAAATATAACAAAAGTGCTATTACTTTTTCTTTTTTCAAATGTAATAGCTTCGACAGTTTATCCACAAAACTGGGAGTGGAGCAACCATATAACAGGAACTGGCAATTTGTTTTCAAAAGATATTGTTATTGATTCAGAGGGGAATGTTATTGTTGCAATTCAGATGATTGGAGAGGTGTCTTTAATAGGGACAGATCCATTAGTTGTTGAGTTTGCCGATGCTAATACTCCTTTGCTCCTGAAGTTTAATCAGGATGGTGGTCTCATTTGGTCTGTAAAGATTGGTGATAAGGATCATGCTAATATGAATTCCATTGTATTAGATCAGTTTGACAATATATACATTACAGGCGGTTTCTTAAGTGCTAATGCTGATTGCACATTTGGGAGTACCGATGCCAATACAATTTCTATTTCAGGTGTTGGACAAGATACTTACATAGCAAAGTATAACTCATTGGGAGAAGTACAATGGGCAAAAAACGTAGCCACCAGTACTGCTCTATGTAGAGCAGAAGGACTTACACTTGACAGCGAAAACAATATTCTAATAAATGGCTTTTTTAGAGGGGGTACGGGTACCGTTATAGATTTTGGAGGAGGCAATACCTTTGAATACATTGGAAGCACTAACCTAGGAAATGCATTTGTTGCTAAGTTTACTAACTCTGGAGATTTTATTTGGGCAAATCATTTCTCAAGCAACACAAATGTTAGGGGTTCATCCATTGCCCAAGCTACAACCGAGGGAACCTATGCACTTTTTACCATTGAGGGAAATTTCACATTTGAAGGAACCGACCCCATTGTTTCACTTCCAGATGGAGCTCTGCGCTGGGCAATAGTTAAACTCGACAATAGCGGCAATCCATTGTGGCTAAGAACTGTTAGTTCGGTGTCTCAGACCACAATTGTTACACAAAGTCTTGTTAGCAACACTGTAGGAAATGTTTTTATTGGTGGTTCAATTTCTGGCACCACAACACTTACAAATTCGGATGATCTCGATGAAATTTCCTTAGTATCAAATGGATCCTTTGATGTTTTTGGAGCAATGTACAATAGCGATGGAGATATAGTTTGGGCTAAAAGTTTTGGAAGCACAAGCATTGACAGAGTATTTGGAATTGCAGTAAATACTAGTCAGTTCTCGATTTACGGGCTAAATGCAAATGTTTTTTATATAGAAAGCGATACAATACCTTTACCCACCCCAACCTATGGTGTTTTCAATGCTAACTTCGATTACTCAGGTAACTTGCTAAGCCAAACTTTTCTGAGCCCAGTTGCCTCTCCCGACAGAGATGGAGCAATTACTATTGATGAAAATGGAAATTCTTTTATTGCTGGATTTTTCTCTTCAACTTCAATTGATATTGGATCTAACACTTTTATTAACGGGGGCAATAAAGATGCCTTCCTAGCCAAACACATCAACATCCACCTCCTACCCACCATTACACCCATTATCAACAATTCTTCGGCGGCGGGTAGTATCGATCTTGAGATTTTTGGCGGTGGTGAAGCACCCTATACCTATACACTAACATTGGTTGGTGGCGATGTGGTTGGAACTGGCACTTACAGTGTACCTTTAAACTTTACTGGTCTCAATGGGGGCGTTTATAGATTAGAGGTAGTCGATAACCTAGGCCGACAAATTACAAAGTTTTACCACATCTTTGAGCCAATCATTTCAACAGTCGATCCGGCTTCAGAACTAAACTACTGTGAGGGACAACCCATAAGCGTTGAGCTTGAGGTTAATATTCCTGCGGCCGAAGCTTATCAGTGGCTAAAGGATGGTGTTGCATTACCCGGTGAGGAGTTAACAACCTATACTGCCATCGAGGCAGGTATTTATTCCATCGAGGTTACAGTTGATGGAGTGGTTGGTATTAGCAACGAGATTGAAATTTATGTAGAGGGAACGCCCTTAAGCGGAACCTTAACGAAGACCCCTGATGTTGTCAATGTTTGTGAGAATGATATGGTTTCGGGTTCGCTAAATGCTGGCTCTGGCGGTGTTGAGGATATTTTGCAGTACAGAACTTATGATGGAGAGGCTTGGACAGATTGGGCAGATTACACAACAGAATCGCCAATAGAAACAGTTGGTATTTCCGAGGTTCAAATTCAAACCTACCGTGCTAATCAGTTTTGCGATCCAGCCAGTGTTGTTACTGTATCGTGGGTTGTTGAGCCGACCCCCGTTTCGGGGACCCTTGCCCGCACCCCCGACGTCGACAATGTATGCGAGGGGACCGAGGTATCAGCAACGCTCACATCAGGCTCGGGCGGTAACGGAACCGACGAGCTGGAGTATAGCACCGATGGCGGCATAATTTGGGAAGCCTACGTGTCAGGCGAAACCATAAGCACTGCTGGTGTTGAGACTGTAGAGGTTCGCACTCGGCGAATGGCCGATTTCTGTGATCCTGCCGCATACTACACGGTATTATGGACAATTGAACCTACCCCCGTTTCGGGGGCCCTTGCCCGCACCCCCGACGTCGACAATGTATGCGAGGGGACGGAAGTCTCAGCAACGCTCACATCAGGCTCGGGCGGTAACGGAACCGATGAGCTGGAGTATAGCACCGATGGCGGCATAATTTGGGAAGCCTACGTGTCAGGCGAAACCATAAGCACTGCTGGTGTTGAGACTGTAGAGGTTCGCACTCGGCGAATGGCCGATTTCTGTGATAACTCAGAATACATTACGGTTATATGGCAGATCGACCCCCAAACCAACCCCGGCACCCTATCCGGCGGCACCAATATCTGCGAGGGATCAACCAGTGCAGAGCTAACCCTTACCGGTTATACAGGCTCTGTTATCCGATGGGAAAAATCGATTGATCCGTTCGATACCTGGAGTGAAATTGCGCATACCGAAGATACCTATACAAGCAATCCGCTTGTAGTGACAACACGCTTCAGAGCCGTGGTGCAGAGTGGTGCGTGTGAGGCGTTGGAGTCTAACCATACCGAGGTTGAGGTAACTCCTGCTCCAATTGCTGGAACAATTAACGGCGATAACCTTATTTGTTCTGGTTCAGGGCCAATTTTAACGCTTGAAGGTTATGACGGCCAAATTATCAAGTGGAGTCATAGGCTTGATGGTAGCACCACCTGGCAATCCACTGCAGAGACAAATGCCATTTTCTATGCTCCACCTATAACTCAAAAAACTCAGTATAGGGTTGAGGTCGATAGGGGTGTTTGTTCATCAGTATTTACCGATGTATTTACTGTTGATGTGGAGCAACCCACCGAAGGGGGCGAGGTAGTCGGAGGGACAAGCATCTGTGAAGGTCAAAACAGCTCCACCCTATCGCTTAATAACCACATAGGTGATGTAATAAAATGGCAATCATCAACAAATGGTGGCGGAAGTTGGGTTGATATTACTCACACCTCCGAAACCTACACCAGTGGTGTTTTAACACAAACCACTCAGTTTAGGGCTGTGGTACAAAATGGTGTTTGTGGCGAGGAATCATCAGCTGCAACTGAGGTTACAGTAAATGAGTACCCAACACCAACGATAACCAACCTGTCTGATTTGGAGGTTTGTACTGGTGAGTCAATTAGCGTAGGTCTTTCAGTTGATATCGAAAGTGCCGAATCGTATCAGTGGTTTAAGGATGATGTTGAAATAGCTGGTGCAACCCAGTCAACCTATACAGCAACCCAAGTGGGAACCTATTCTGTTGATGTGGTAGTAAATGGTTGCTTGGGTAGTAGCAATGAGCTAACGGTATCAACCATTCCAAATCCAACCCCAGTAGTTAGCACTACCGATGATTTGGCTTTCTGTCAGGGCGAAGCCATTAGCGTTGGTTTTACTGTTGATATTACCGATGCCACATCTTACCAATGGATGCTCGATGGTTCACCCATTTCTGGGGCAACAGAAGCAACTTACACGGCTACTGAGCCGGGTGCTTATTCCGTTGAGGTGGAGGTAAATACCTGTAGCGGTATTAGCAACGAGCAAACGGTTGTTGTAAACCCATTGCCTACCGTAATTGCACCCGACGATTTTGCCGTTTGTGCTGGCGAATCGGTTACCCTTAGTGGCTCAGGAGCCGACTCTTATACATGGGATAATGGCGTTGACAATGGTGTAGCTTTTACTCCAACAGCAACCACAACATATACCGTAACGGGAACCGATGACCAAACCGGCTGTTCAAGTACCGATGAGGTTACCGTAGCTGTTAAAAATCTTCCAACACCTGAAATTATCAACACCGATAACCTTGAGGTTTGCTCTGGTGACGAGATCTCCGTGGATCTTCTTGTAGATATCACAAACGCTCAGACATATCAATGGATGCTCGATGGGACAGCAATCCCAGATGCTAATGCAAAAACCTTCACGGCTAATGAAGCAGGACTATACTCTGTGGAGGTCACTGTCGATGGTTGTACTGCCCAAAGCAATGAGCTAGTAGTTGTGGTAGTTGATTTACCAACACCAGTAATTTCAGCAGGATCCAGCTTAAATATCTGCGAGGGCAACGATATCAATGTTGAACTTACTGTTGATATTGACGAGGCCGATGCGTATCAGTGGCTATATAATGGACAAATTATTGGCTCTGGAACTCAGCAAACATACACTGCAACGGTTTCTGGTACATATTCGGCAGAAGCTGTGGTAGGCGGATGTGTGGGCGTTAGTAACGAGTTAACTGTAGTTAAAGTGCAAAATCCTAAGCCTAAAGTCACCACAAGCGATGAGCTTACCTATTACTTTGGTGAGATCATCAGCGTATTGCTAGAGGTTGATATTACCGATGCCGATGCTTACCGGTGGTTTAAGGATGATGTTGAAATCTCGGGTGCAAATGCATCAGCCTACACTGCAACCCAACCAGGTAGCTATTCAGTAGAAGTTTTAGTAAATGGTTGTGCTGGTATAAGTAATTTAATTGATATTGTTCAGTATGATAACTTACTACCTGAAATATCAACAGCAGATCCTCTTGCGTGGTGTGCCGACGAGCAAATTAGCGTGATTCTAACGGTTAACCCTACTGCCGATAGTTACCAGTGGTATGTGAACAATGAGGTAATTACCGATGCTACCTCAGAATCCTATACCGCAACAGCTGCAGGAGAGTACAAGGCTGAGGTAACGCTTGGCAGCCAAACAGAATTTAGCAATGTTATTGTGGTTGTTTCAACGCCTAATCCAACTCCAAGCATATCTACAAATGATCCACTTTCTTGGTGTACAGGATCTGATATTAATGTTCAACTTAATGCTGATATTGCCGATGCCGATGCTTACCAATGGTTTAAGGATGATGCTGAGATTACAAGCGCTACTTCTCCTACCTATACGGCCGTTGAGGCAGGGCTATATTCGGTTGAGGTTGTGGTAAATGGATGCGCCGGAGTAAGCGACCAAATTACTATTACCCAGTCTGATGTATTACAACCAGTACTTACAGCAGAGGGCGAAACAGTGCTTTGCGAGGGCGATGAGGTAGCCGTTTTGCTAAGCGCTGATATTACAGGGGCTACTTATGTTTGGATGCTAAACGGAACCTCAATTGATGGTGAAGACCAATCAACATATACCGCTACAGACGCAGGTGAATACACCGTAGAGGTGTCAAATGCTTCTTGCTCTGGCGTGAGCAATACGGTTGAGATTGTAGTTAATCCTGTTCCCAATCCTGTGATCTCATCGACTGATGACCTGATTTGGGAGGAGGGTGCTGAAATCAACGTAACCTTTACCGTTGATATTACAGATGCCGATGCATACCAATGGTTAAAGGACAGAGCAAATATCGCCGATGCCGGTGAGTCATCATACACTGCTACCGAGGTAGGTAAATACAGCGTATTGGTAACCAAAGCCAACTGTGTGGGCGAAAGCAACGAGTTAACCATTGAGATTTCTACAACTCCTATGTACGATGTTACATTTACAGTTCTTAATTCGAGTGATGACCCTGTGGCGAATGCTGAGGTTGAAATTGAGGGCGAGTCTCCAGTACATACCAACGCAAGTGGTATAGCAACTTTTAAAATGCCCAATGGATCATATAATTTTGATGTTAATGCTGCGGACTATCAGGAGTATCAAGGTACATTTACCGTTAGCGATGAAGATTTGGCTGTTTTAGTAAAACTTGTTGCGGTTGGTGTCGATTTTGATAAGCTGTCGCAGCTGAACCTGTTTCCCAATCCGTTTAACAGCAAGATCAGTATTTCAGATCCTGAGGCAGTGAAACGAGTGGTCATCACCAACATAGCTGGGCAGAAAGTAATGGACATTCAGCTTGATGGCGCCGACAGGATAAACACCCATTCATTATCCTCCGGAGTTTATCTGATAAGGATTATCTCGCATAACGACGAGAGTGTAACTTTCCGAATGGTGAAGGATAACTAAAAATCGTAACGTTATAGAGGCCCCGATTATGTCGGGGCTTTCTTTTTGGTGTTAACCCAAATGAGCTTGCTCAAATCTTTGGCAATTGAAACTATTGGTCTATTTTTACACCCACCAAACAACCCCTTTCAATTATGAATGTACTTCTACTTGGGTCAGGAGGAAGAGAGCATACCCTGGCATGGAAACTTAGCCAGAGCCCAATACTCAGCAAGCTATTCATTGCACCTGGAAATCCTGGAACAGTTAGTCTGGGGCAGAATATAGAAATAAACCCCACCGATTTCCCTGCCATTAAAAGTGCTGTTTTAACCAACCATATCCAGCTAGTAGTGGTTGGCCCCGAGGACCCGTTGGTTAGGGGCATTCATGATTTCTTTTTAGCAGATGATGAGCTGAAGCATATCCCCGTGATAGGGCCCACCCGTGCGGGAGCCATGCTCGAGGGAAGCAAGGATTTTTCCAAGGGCTTCATGATGCGGCACGGCATACCAACGGCCAAGTATAGGAGCTTTTGTGGAAGCCAAATGGATGATGCTGTGCTATTCCTCAAGACGCTTAAGCCGCCCTTTGTTCTCAAGGCCGATGGTTTAGCGGCGGGTAAGGGCGTTATTATTTGTAACGACCTGTTTAAGGCAGAGGAGGCTCTTAGCCAAATGTTTGGAGGTGAGTTTGGTGATGCAGGCAGAACCGTGGTGATTGAGGAGTTTTTAGATGGAATAGAGGTTTCCGTTTTTGTCCTTACCGATGGCGATAGCTACGTAATTCTCCCCGAGGCAAAGGACTATAAACGTATTGGCGAGGGAGACTCAGGCCCCAATACAGGTGGGATGGGAGCGGTTTCGCCCGTGCCCTTTGCCAACGCCGAGTTTATGGCAAAGGTAGAGGAGCGGATCGTTAAACCTACTATTGAAGGCCTAAAGGTTGAGGGCATACCGTACAAGGGTTTTATATTTGTGGGGCTAATGAACGTAGGTGGCGATCCATATGTAATTGAGTACAATGCACGTATGGGCGATCCCGAGGCGCAGGTGGTTATGCCAAGGCTAAAAACCGATTTGCTAGAGCTGCTAGTGTTAACTTCACAAGGGAAGTTGTCCGAGGCAAAGGTTGAGTTTAACCCCGAAGCGGTATCAGCGGTAATCTTGGTTTCTGGCGGGTATCCAGCCGAATACGAGAAGGGTAAATTGATCTCAGGCATACAGGCGCATTCGCGAGGATTGGTTTTTCACGCTGGTACTAAGCAAACGCCCTCGGGTGAGCTGGTGACCTCTGGCGGGCGTGTATTGGCCTGTGTGGGGGTTTCTAATGACCTCAACGAGGCGTTAAGCATATCGTACGATCTTGCCAAGCAGATAAACTTTGAAGGCAAATACTATCGTAAGGATATTGGTAAGGATCTTATGGAGTAGTTAATATTTTAATGAAAACTCAATGTTATACCTATTTTGGCATATAACCTATTGATCTAATGATTAATCTGTTGTTTTCTCAAAATCTCACATAACAACCTATTATATAGTTAATTATGAATATTTTAGGCAACACATTGAGTATTCATAATATTTTATAAAATGTTGCTTAAATTTTTCCGCAAGCCGCTCCCAAGTGTTTTGATAGCCACTGTGTTTATTGGGCTGCTATCATGGTTAGGCACGCTGCTTTCGACCGGCGAGCCACCAGTAAGCTACACCGATTATGGTATGCCACTGTTTTCGCTGCTGATTTCAGTCATTCCTCAAGGTGCTTTTTGGGCAAAGTTCCTGGCTTTGCTAATGGTCATGGCTAACGGGCTGCTTCTTATACAGATGAATACTAAGTATATATTGGTAAGAAACAGAACCCATCTTCCTGCACTTTTTTACATTCTGCTATGCTCTGGTTTCACAGACCTACAAACACTAACCCCCTCCGTTTTTTCTGCCTTCTTTGTAATACTGGCTCTCGATAGCCTTTTCGCAACGCTAAATACGAATCATCTCGATGGAACCTTTAGGGCAGGTTTTCTTATAAGCCTAGGAACACTTTTTTACCTGCCAACAGTATCAGTTTTCTTGCTTATGTTTTTTGCCATAGTGATACTCAATCTAAGTGGAGTAAGACCTTGGCTTGCAGCAATTGCTGGTTTTATTACCCCTCTGTTTTTCACAGTCTTTTATTACTATTATTTTAATGATGAGTTTCAGCTGGTGCAAATCATTACTTCAGTTGTAGAGGAGGGTATGCCTTATGGTTTTGTTGGACTTAATGCTAAATCTGTGGTGTGGTTATCGTTCGCGCTATTATTGATGCTAGTTTCAGGGGTTAATCTAATGGCAAGTTTGCCAACCCAAAAGATTAATGTCAGAAAATATCATAGCATACTACTTTTGATGCTCTTGTTGGTGGGTATGGTCACAGTTTTTGTCCCTATTGCCTCCGTCGAATCCCTTTTCCTGTTCTCGATTCCTTTTTCGTACCTATTATCAAGCTATTTTAACTTTGTACGCAATCGTTTCTGGTCCGAATTGCTTTTTAGCCTGCTACTCGTTATGGTGCTGTTAATCCAGCTGTTCTAAATAAAAAAGCTTGCAATTTGCAAGCTTTTTTAGTGTTCTCAGGTTATTATAAAATTAGCATCGCATCGCCATAAGTACCAAACCGGTACTGCTCCGATATGGCTAACTTGTATGCATCAAAAAGGAAATCGTAGCCAGCAAATGCCGAAACCATCATGAGTAGAGTTGAAAGTGGCAAGTGAAAGTTGGTAACCATTGCATCTGGTACGCTAAACTCGTAAGGTGGGAAGATGAACTTATTGGTCCATCCTGCAAACGGTTTTAGGTAGCCATCGGTTGATACCGAGCTTTCAAGCGTGCGGAGAACGGTGGTGCCCACAGCGCATACCTTGCTTCTTTGCTCTTTGGCCGAGTTCACAATTTTAACAGCATCCTCGGGGATATTTATCTGCTCAGAGTCCATCTTATGCTTCGTAAGGTCTTCCACATCTACGCTGCGGAAATTTCCCAATCCAACATGTAGGGTTATCTCGGCAAAGTCTACCCCCTTAATTTCTAGTCGTTTCAACAGCTCGCGGCTAAAGTGTAGGCCGGCTGTGGGGGCTGCAACTGCACCCTCATGCTTTGCATATATGGTTTGGTAGCGCTCCTTATCCTCAGGTGTTACCTCGCGGCGGATAAATTTTGGAAGTGGTGTTTCGCCCAAGCGGTATAGCGTACTTTTAAATTCCTCGTAGCTTCCATCGAAGAGGAACCGTAGGGTTCTGCCTCGGCTGGTGGTGTTATCTATAACCTCAGCCACAAGCACATCATCATCACCAAAGTATAGCTTGTTGCCTATGCGGATTTTGCGTGCGGGATCCACAAGCACGTCCCATAGCCTCTGCTCCTTATTCAGCTCTCTAAGCAAGAATACTTCTATCTCAGCACCCGTCTTCTCCTTGTTCCCATAAAGGCGAGCGGGGAATACCTTGGTGTTGTTAAATACCATTACATCGCCATCGTCAAAATAGTTGATGATATCTTTAAACACCTTATGCTCGATGGTTTTAGTCTTTCTATCAAGCACCATAAGTCTTGACTCATCGCGATTTTCGGAAGGAAATTTGGCTATCAGCTCTTGTGGGAGGTTGTACTTGTACTGGGATAACTTCATTGAAAAAAAAGTTTATTTGAAAGAGTTTGCAAAGGTAACTACTAAACATGCACATTGGTTCACCCAATAGCAAAAATATTTTATGTTTTCGTTGATTACTAGGTAAATCCAGTTGTAATGCGCATTTATGGGCACTGTGCACCTTATACGGAGCAATGTGCGGTTGGTTACATCGACTCTATACTTTTTTCAAAATCCATTAGGGTGAAAGCATCCTCTACCCTAAAATCGCCGATGGCGGTGCGCCGTAGCTCCACCAGATGAGCACCTGAGCTGAGCCTCTCGCCAAAATCGCGAGCCAAAGCTCTGATGTACGTACCCTTGCTGCATCTAATGCTTAGCGTTACCCTTGGATGTTCGTAGGCAATCACTTTTATACTATGGATAACAATGGGTGATGGGTCGAGCCGCATGTCAACGCCCTTGCGAGCAAGCTTGTATGCCCTTCCGCCATTCACAAATTTTGCTGAGAATAGGGGCGGAATCTGCATCTGAGGCCCAAGAAAAGTGGCTACCACCTCGTCAATTTTTTCGCTGGTAATGTGTTCCGTGGGGAACTCCTTGTCAATTTCAGTTTCCAAATCGAAGGATGGCGTTGTTGCACCAATATAGAAGGTAGCGATATACTCCTTTTCATGGTCCTGAAGCACAGGTACCTGCTTAGTTGCCCTACCAACGCATACAATCAGAAGCCCTGTGGCTAGCGGATCGAGCGTGCCAGCGTGCCCCACCTTAATCTTTTTGTATCCTAAGCGGTGGTATAGGAGCGATCGAACCTTGCTCACAAGGTTAAAGGAGGTCCATTCCAATGGCTTATCGAATAGCAATACAACACCCTCTCTCCAGTCCGTTTCCTTATCGAATGTAAACCTCATGCGTATTGTCTATAGTATGTATGATGCTATGGCAATGGTACCCACCACGGCGCAGTATATGGCAAACCAAATAAACCTCTTCTGCTTAATTAGCGAGATCATTAGTTTGCATGCAAACAGGCCAACCACAAATGCCGCAATAAACCCTACAGCTAGTGGCATAATTCCAACTCCAGCTTCGGACGAAAAATCGCCAGAAACCACATCAATAAAGTTGGCGCCAAGTATCGGTAGCAATACCATAAGGAAGGAGAATCGGGCGACTTCATGCCTTCGCTTTCCTAGCATTAGCCCAGTGGCAATGGTTGCTCCTGAGCGCGATATGCCTGGGATTACGGCAAAAGCTTGGGCAATACCAATCACCAGGGCATCTAGGAAGGTGATGTCGCTTTCCTGTTTATGCTTAATCACCATCGATAGGGTAAGGAGAGTGGCGGTTATTAGTAGCATAAATCCTACTAGCATGAGGTTGCCGTCGAAAAAGCTCTCAACGCTATCTTTGAAAAAGGCCCCAACAATTCCCACCGGAATCATTGATACGAGGATGAGGGCCACAAACTTGGTTTCCTCGTTCCATTTGAGTTGGAAAAGCCCTTTAATCAGGGCTATAATATCTTTCCAGAACACAACTATGGTGCTAAGCACCGTAGCGCCATGCACAGCAACCGAAAAGCTTAGGCTTTCCTCAACATCTACGCCCAGAAGCACCTTGCCAATCTCGAGATGGCCCGAGCTGCTTACGGGTAAAAATTCAGTTAGTCCTTGAATAATTCCAAGGATTAGGGCTTGCAAAAAATCCATCTCAAAAAATTTTTATGGGTTACTCCTTGGCCTTGGGCCTCTTCATGATGGCGTAAATCTGAAAGATAAAGCCAAAGAGAACAATAATGGGGGCTAAGGTTATGCGCCTAAAGCTGAATATCTCCTCATTAAAAACGTTGGGGTCGTCAGAGCCACCTCCAATCATTAGTATAAAACCAAGGATAATAATCGCTAGGCCAATCACCATAAGCTTGTAGTTCTCTTTTCCAAGGGGGAACAGGTCTTTGATTTGATTATCCTGCTGTTTTGCTTGATTTTTCGACATATGCTGTTTTGTTTTTTGTTTAGTAGTAAAGTTCATCGGCTTTAAGTCGGAGGTACTTACCCACGGCCAACGAGGTGGATACAAGGTTAATAACAACTCCCGAAAGGATGGTTAGTCCTGCTATGGCCGTTAGCAACCCAATTTGCCCAAAGTTTATAACATCGTAAAATTCGTGCTGAACAAGGTATATAACACCCGCTAGCATCGCAAGCGAGAGTAGCGATGCGTAAAAACCATGCAGCATTCCCTTAACAAGGAAAGGCTTACGGATGAAGGCCCAGGTGGCGCCTACCAGCTTCATGGTGTTTATTAAAAAACGCTTGGAGTAAACCGATAGCCTTATGGTGTTGTTTATTAGCACAATGGCCACGAATAGCATAAGCCCGCTAAACAGTAGTATTATGGCGCTGATTTTCTGAACGTTTTCGTTAATAAGGTTTACTAACGATTTTTGGTAGAAAACCTCTTTTACGGGCCTATGGGCCATAAGCTCATCCTCAATTATTCTTATGCTATCGGGGTTGGCGTAATCGGCTTTTAGCCTAACCTCAATGGATGATGACAATGGATTATAGCCAAGGAAACCAATGAAATCTTCGCCGAGCTCCTGCTGTAGCTCGCGTGCAGCCTCCTCCTTGGTTACATATTCGGTTAGGCGTACATAGGGCGATGCATCTAACGTTTTGCGCAGGAAGTTGGCTTCCACCTCGCGAACATCATCATGCAGTATCACCGAGAACCCAATGTTCTCCTTAACGTAGGTTGATAGCCTTTGGGCATTGAAGATTAGCAGCATTAGGATGCCTAGCATAAAAAGGACTAGCGCATTGCTGATGATGGATGAGAGGTATGAACTCCTCAACCGCCATTTTGTGCTTCGTTTTTCTGCCATCATAGTGGGTGCAAAGTTAGCTTAACTATCGTAAAATGATACCAATAAACTACCTCTAATTTTCGGTGCTCCAGCTTTTGAACAGGCTAAACCCAATCCAACCGGCCACCATTAGTAGGATTATAAGCGAAGAGGTTAAATCTACAGCATACCCCGCTTTAAACATTTTGGGTTTGAACTCAAATACAACCTCATGGTTACCGCTTGGGAGTATTGCGCCCCTTAGCACGTAGTTTACTCTTATATGTTCAATCTCTTCTCCATCAATGGTAGCCTGCCAGCCAGCGGGGTAATGAATTTCGGAGAAAACCGCCAGCTTATCGCTATTCAAGCTGTACTGGTAGGTAAGCCTATTGGCTCTGTAGTCGGTAAGCCTTATAAACTCTCCCTCGGTCGGTTCGGCATTGTAATCGTTAAGGTTTGATGCAAACCGTTTATCAACAATGGCAGTTGTTTGCGGGTCGAAATGGTTGAGCGCTTCAATCTCCTGGTCGGCATTCTCAACAATCATAACATTCTCAACAAACCAAGCGTTGCCCAGTGCGCCTGGGTTAAGGCGCGCCACTTGGCCCTGCTCGGTGGCATCAATCACATACCGAGTGTTGAGCATATTGATAACCGCCATATTTCCGCGTGATATGTGGTAGTCAATCAGCTCCTGATATCTCCTTAGCTTAGCGCCATGGTATCCTCCAATCGATTTGTGGAAGTACGATGTGCTAGCATCGTTAAAGGTGTTTACGGTTCGGTTGTATACCCTAAAGTGTAGGGTGGTATCGGAAAGTATTTGCTTGTCGGCCTCACTTGGGGTGAACGGAACCTCAACCCTTGATTGGGGTACGAAGTTATCGTTGTTTAGGTATCGACGGTTAACCGTCCACATGTCGGCAATAATTAGCACTCCCAGTATGGCTATGGAGTGTGTAAGCTTCACCTTCTTATGATGATAGGCATAGAGCAAGCTGGCCCCCAGCACAATGAATGCAAGGGAACGAAACGCATCGGCACGCATCATGGCTTGGCGGTCGTGCCTTATGGCATCGAACATCTCGGCAGGGTAGCCAGAGGCCTCGAAGCTGAAAAGTGAGCTGCCCAGTAGGAGGAAAAATAGGCATATTCCGCCAGTTATTCCTCCAGCCCATTTTAGCCCTTTCAAGAATTTCTCTTTTGGAACCGCACCCTGAAAAATCTCCTTAAGCCCTAGGATAGCCATAAGCGGTATGGTTAGCTCGGCTATGTATAGTATCATCGATACCGTTCGGAACTTGTTGTAGCCGGGAAAGTAGTGCAGGAACAGGTCGGTTAATGGCATAAAGTTTCTTCCCCACGCAAGCATAATGCTCAGGATTGTTACACCCAGCAACGCCCATTTTAGGTTGCCCCTGAGTATGAATAGCGAAAAGACGAATAGGAACACCACGATGGCGCCAAGGTAAACCGGCCCCGATGTCATGGGCTGAGGACCCCAGTATGCCGGGAGTTGCTTAACAATTGCCCTTGCCTGCCCCTGAGGTACACGGTTCTCAATAAGGAATTTGTATGTGTGAGAGTTTGTTCCAAAGTCGGCGGCTGATGCTCCACCCATAAGGTTTGGGATTAGCAGGTTTAGCGTTTCGGTTACCCCGTAGCTCCAAGCCGTAGCGTACTCCTTGTCAAGCCCCGATGTTCTATCCTCCTCGCGAGTACTTAGCTCGGTGGCTCCACGAATGGAGTATTTTCCCGACTCGTAGGTGAAGTACAGCCTCGAGAAGTTTGCCCCTACAGCAAGTACGGCGCCAAGAGCAAGAACTCCCACGGCCTTTGTGTAGGGTTTATAATCTTTTAATTTAATTGCGTCAATCAGGTATGCTATTGCAATGGCAGCGCCAATAAATGCAGCGTAATATGTAATTTGAACGTGTCCTGCCCTTAGGTTTAACCCAAGAAACAGGGCAAATAGCGCAAACCCGCCCCAGTACTTTCCCTTAAAAGCCATAAATGCTCCGGCCAGCATTGGCGCTACGTAGGCTATAGCGTGCATCTTGGCGTTATGGCCAGCCTCAATAATTATAAAAAAGTATGATGATAGTGCGTAAGCAAATGCGCCCACAATGCTTAGCCATGGGTTTACCCCCAATACCAGCAACAGGATGTAGAACCCAACCAGCGTAACAAAAATAAAACTGCCAGGGTTCTTGGTTAGCTGCAGGGCTTTGTCGACAAAAGAAAGCAAGTTGCCCGAAAATTTTGTTGATATAAGGTATGCTGGCATCCCACCAAACATGGAGTTGGTCCAGAGTGGCTCCTCGCCAAACTGCTCGCGGTGCTCTATTATTTCCTGGGCCGATCCTCGGAACTGCTGAATGTCATGCTGCACAATACCCTTACCCTGCGTTAGGGGAAAGAAGTATATGCTGGTGGCGGCGAAAAACAGAAGGATGGCTACTGCGTGGGGGATAGACTTTTTAATAATTGGTTTCATCTGTACCGAGGTTTACTTTAATTGCCCTTATAATCTTCAAAAATAGTAGTTTTTGGGTTAACAGCTGTTTTAATTTTTGTGAAAAATGGTTTGCAGAACTTCGTGAAAAAAGGGGTGCTTAGCTCACCCCCTCATCGTTACTCTGTATGGGTACTAGAAATCGTTTAAAAAAGGCCGTGGATTTGAGCATCAATTTTATTGATGATGGAGCGCAAATCGGAAGGATTCTCTGAAAAGTTCAGGTTGTCAACCTCTACAATAAGAAGGTTACCAAGCTTGTACCCTCCAATCCAAGCTTCGTAGCGCTCGTTTAATCGCTGTAGGTAGTCAATGCGGATGCTTTTCTCGTAATCGCGTCCCCTTTTTTGTATTTGGCTAACCAGCGTGGGCACCGTAGCTCTTAGGTAAATTAGCAGGTCGGGTGGTTGAATAAGCGAGCACATAAGGTTGAACAGGCTGCTGTAGTTGTTAAAATCGCGGGTGGACATAAGCCCCATGGAGTGCAGGTTGGGAGCAAAGATGTAAGCATCCTCGTATATGGTTCTGTCCTGGATTACCTGTTCGCCCTTGCGGCGGATTTCAACAATCTGGCTAAAGCGACTGTTGAGGAAATATATCTGCAGGTTGAAGCTCCAGCGCTGCATATCTTCATAAAAATCGTTTAGGTACGGATTGTCGTCAACATCCTCGTATTGGGGTTTCCAGTTGTAGTGCTTCGAGAGTAATCGTGTGAGGGTAGTTTTTCCAGAACCAATGTTCCCGGCTACTGCTATGTGCATAGTTTCTAGTTGTGTAAAGATTTTGTACGTTAATTACGAATGGTTTAAAAATATAAAAACAAAATGGGTTTTACTACCTATTGATCCAATTTTTCGCAGTGAAGCAGCTTTTTGTTTTCGTAGCGTAAGGGTTTTCCGTTGATAATTAGAGGGGAACTATTGTTGGGACAATGAAATAATTCTGGCTTTTTGTTAAGGTATGCAAGCTGGCGTTTCTCAACATAATCATTCCAATGTGTCCAAAGGGTTGTGTCGTCAACCCAAAACCATTCATGGTAGCTAATGCTAATTGGCTCTAGCGTAGTGCCATAGCTGTCGACTCGCTCAATGTGATTGTTGGCAATCCCAAGATAGATTATTCCGTTTCGTTCTAGCATTCGATTTGGGCTACCACTAAGTTGCCCTTGTGGTAAGGATATCCTTTTTTCAATTCGAGTGGCCTGGGGGTTTGTTTGCAACAGCTCATGGCCATCGCGATGGTAAAGCCAAACCCCACCTCTAACCGATCGGCAAGCAAGCGTAATCTCACCCATTATTAGTTCGGATAGATTGATGGGCGTACCAATCGCGGTGGCATGGTTGTTTACAATAATTAGCTGTTGATGTTGCTGGTAGAACAGCATAACCCGAAAGGGGTCGGTGCTATCAACTGATGTTGGAGCGCCTAGGTGTACATTGGAATATGTTGCCAATATCTCACCGCTATTGCTTATCCTATGCGCTGCATTGCTTGCTATTACCCAGGTATTATGGTGTATGTCGCTCTGCGATGTGGGTTGCACGTATGCCATGTCATCGGCGGGGTTGAAGCCAAGCAGTATCATTGTGGTGATAAGTAGGATACCTGACCTCATGGTTTAGCTGTTTTTTGCTGATTTAAGCAGCGCGTCAACATATTCGCGGGTGTTCGACAGACGAGGCACTTTGTTCTGTCCACCTACCTTTCCTCTCTCCTTCATCCACTTAAAAAAGGTCCCTTTGCTCATTGCTCTGACTACCGGTTCGGATAGGGTGATGCCCTTGTAGCGCTTAGCTTCGTAGTCGGAGTTGATCGAGCACAAGGCGTTATCAAGCGCTGTGGTGAAGAAGCTAAGGTCGTTTGGTTCTTTTTCGAATTCAATTAGCCATTCGTGGGCTCCTTTGGCCTCATCGCCCATGTACACAGGCGCTGAGGTGTAATCCTGGATAAGGGCACCCGTTTTTTCGCAGGCAATTTTAAGGGCCTTCTCGGCATTGTCGATAATCAGCTCCTCGCCAAAGGCGTTGATATAGTGTTTGGTACGGCCCGTAATCTTAATTTTATGTGGGAATGTGGAGGTGAACATCACTGTGTCGCCAATCATGTAGCGCCAAAGTCCGGAGTTGGTTGTAATTATTATGGCGTAGTTCTTATTCAACTCAACCTCGCTAATGGTGTAGGCTTTTGGGTTGGGCGAGCCAATCTCATCGAAAGGAACAAACTCGTAAAACACTCCGTAATCGAGCATCAGCAGCATATCGTGATTGTTGGGATCGTCCTGTATGGCAAAAAAACCTTCGCTGGCGTTGTAGGTTTCCATGTAGTGCATGCTGGGCGAGGGGATTATCTTTTTGAACTGCTCGCGGTAGGGGGTAAAGCTAACACCACCGTGCGTAAATAGCTCTAGCTTTGGCCATATCTCAAGCAGGTTGTTTTTGCCGGTTACATCGAGAATGTATTTTATCATCACCAAGTTCCAAGAGGGGACACCCGCTAGGTTGGTGACATTCTCCTTTAGGGCCTCCTCGGTAAGCTTTTCAAGCTTAACTTCCCACTCGGGTATAAGCGCAACTTTTTGGCTGGGGGTGCGAATAAAATCGGCCCACCAGGGGATATTCTCGATAAGAATGGCTGATAGATCGCCATAGTATGACTGGTTGTTGAAGTTATCAACCTGATGACTACCTCCTAGGGTTAATCCTTTGCCTGTGAATATCTCTGTTTCGGGGTAAAGGTCGGTGTATAGCGCAAGCACATCTTTACCTCCCCTAAAGTGACACTCGTTGAGTGCATCCTTGCTAACGGGTATGAATTTGCTCTTATCGCTTGTGGTTCCCGATGATTTTGCAAACCAACGGATTTCGCCGGGCCAGAGCACATTCGTTTCTCCGTTTCGTAGCTTATCAACATATTGTTTTACCCCTTCGTAATCAGTTATTGGTACTTCCCTTTGGAACCTTTCTATAGATTTTATCTCGTTAAAGTTATGTTCAATACCAAAGGCAGTATTCTTTGCACGATCTATCAAGCTATGTAGGACTTCCTCTTGCACTTCGCAGGGGAAGCGCCTAAAAAGGTCAATTTCATGAAGCCGCTTGGTGTTCAACCAATTGATAATTGATGGGAGTATGGGCATTATCCGAAGATTTAAAAGTTATGTACAAAGTTAGCAAAAAACAACACCAATGGAATGGGGTAAGCACGCTAACTTACCGTTAAATGTGGTAAAATATTGGCAGGGATCCCTCTTGTCGATTACCTGTTTATGCCCGGTATCGAAATTCCTTCGAGGGTGCGGTACATCTCAAGTGCGTATACATCGGTCATCCCCGACACAAAATCTAGTGATGCCATTAAGCTGTCGTAGGGCGAGGCTTGTGGTGTAACGTATTGCTTTGGTATTAAACGCACAATTTTGCGGTTATAGGTATCGGTGGGGTTTAGTAAAGCTGGACAGATTTTCTCGAGCAGAGTGCTAAGGATTTTGTATCCAGCTAGCTCTATTTCAATTACCGTTGGGTGGTTGTATACTAGATCAACTGAAATAGTCTGAATTTCTTTTAATGCAAGCGCACCAACGCCATCGAGCTGTTTAATGAGCGCTGGGGTATGCCTTCCCTCAATGATATCGTTGTAACTATGCATAAAAGCCTGTGAGCATTCTTGGGTAAGCTTGCCAATGGCCATTGAGCGGAGGAATGCCACCTGCTCGTTCTTATCGGTAACGTCTCTAAGCGTTTGGTTTATGTTCGAAATCCATACGCGATCTTTCTCTTTATCAAAGAATGCCATAAACAGATGCTTAACCTGCTCTGTTGGAATGATTCCTAACTTGTGGGCATCATCAATATCCATAAGTTGGTAGCAGATATCGTCGGCAGCCTCAACCAGATATACTAATGGGTGGCGTGCGTAGCTAAGGGGTTTTTGATTGGCTTGGGGTATGCCCATATCGTTTGCAATATGGCTATACCAATGCTTTTCGGTTTGAAAAAATCCAAATTTTTTCATGTCGGTTTGGGTCGATTCCCAAGGATATTTGACAATGGATGCCAGGGTTGGGTAGCTCAAGCGAAAGCCTCCCTCGCGTTTCCCCTCCATTTTTTGGGTAAGCAACCGAAGCGCATTAGCATTCCCTTCGAATCGAACCAAGTCGTTCCACTGCCCATCGGTAAGGTTACTCTTAAAGGTGCTTTCGTTCACCCTAAAGAAGTTACGAATGGCCTCCTCGCCGCTGTGGCCAAAAGGAGGGTTTCCGAGATCATGCGACAGGCAAGCTGCGGAAACAATGGTAGGTATCTGCTCAATCACCTCAAAGAGGTCATCCTGTACATTCTTTTGTATAAAGGGTACAATATTGTTCCCTAGGCTTCGGCCAACACTTGCCACCTCTAGGCTGTGGGTTAGCCTGTTGTGAACAAAAACGCTACCGGGCAAAGGGAAAACTTGCGTTTTATTCTGGAGCCGCCTAAAGGCTGAGCTGAAAATAATCCTATCGTAATCGCGTTGATAGTGCGAGCGGGTTTCCTGCTGTTGCGTGCTGCCCTCTTTCCATCCAAAACGCTTTGGGCTGAGTAACCGGCCCCAATCCATTGTGTAAAACTTCGACAAAGCTGAACTATTTACGGATAAGTTAATCTTTAACTAGGCTTGTAATGTTGGTTGAGATTTTCAGGATTTTGTACACTTCACCCTTATCGTTCTTAATTGGGGTGTAGGTTTCTTGAAAAACATATGTTTTGTCGTGAACCGTGAATCGGTTAACCTGTTTTTGGGGTAGGCCTTTTCGAAGGTTATTCCAAAATGCATCGTACTCCCCTTTCTTTTCGGCGCTTAGCTCCATCTTGTCGGTGTGATGCGTGCCGATTACCTCGTCGCGCGATAGGTTAAGCAGGTCGAGATAGGCATCGTTTATTGAGGTGATGTATCCCAACGAGTCGTACTCAATAACAAGGCTTGAGGTGTTTAACGCATCGATAAAGCTTTGCATTTCGTTGGTTCTACGTGCCGACTCCTCTTGGGTGGCTTGCAGCTCCTCCATGTTCTGGCGCATTTCTTCCTCTTGAGCAAGCATCTCCTCGGCCTGCTGCTGGGTTTTAGCAAGAAGTTCAGAGGTTTTAATGTTAACTCTAACCGAGGTAATTGTTGACGCAATGCTTTGTGCAACCTTTTCGAGGAATTCAATTTGAAAGGGTTGAAAAACGTTGAACGACGCTATCTCGATCACCCCAAGCACTTTTTCTTCCATCATCAAGGGTACTATTGCCAAGGCATTGGGGTTGCTTTTGCCTAACCCCGAGGTTATTTCGATGTAGCCATCGGGAATTTCGGTAAGTACAATGGTTTTCTTCTCAATGGCACATGCACCAATTAGCCCTTCGCCAAGCAGTACTTTTTTCTGCTTGTGCTTAATTCTGTTGTACGCCATGGCCGCAGCCAGCTCAAAGTAGGGATCCTTTGGGTCGTCCTCGTTTAGAATAAAAAGGCCACCCTGATTGGCATCGAGGGTTTGAACCAGCTCGCGAACAATCGACCTGGAAAGGGTTTCAATGTTATCATTATCTTGCCTAAGAATTTCGGCAAACTTGGCAAGCCCTTCGTTTGCCCACCTGCGCTGCTGCTCTTCCTCCTTGCGCTTGGCATTCTCCTGTTCGGTTTGCCTAAGGTTGTTCCGCATATCTAGGAGTGCCTTGCCAAGTGCGTCCTCATCGCTTGTAGTGTCGAACTCAGCAATCAGATTGCCCTTGCCTATTTGCGTTGCAAAATCGACCTTTCTGCTTAGCGCCTCAATGGTGGTGTTCAGGGCAGTTACCATATCTCCAATCTCATCGTTGGTTTGCGCTGTGAGCGTCATGTCATCGGCCACGTTACCTTTGGCCAACCTTTTTAGCATGCTTGTAATTGCTGCAATTGGTTCTGTTAGCGTTTTGGAGAAGTATGTAATTATGGTTGCCAGAGCCAACAAACCCAGAACGCCCACAACCAACGAAATGATGAAATTTTGATTGGCTTGAGCCAGGATGGTTGCCTTGGGAACCACTACAGCCAGTGTCCAGGGGCTTCCTGTTTGGCCAACCACAATGGGGGTTAAGGTAAATATGGAGGTAACACCATTCTCATCGTTAGCTTGGAACATTACCTCTTGGCTATTTGCTATCTGTTGGGGTACATTGTAGCTATTGAATAGATCTTCAAAATCTTCCAAAGCGTTGGCCCCCAGCTTGTCGGGGTTGTGGTGAGCAACATATTTCAAATCGTTGGAGAGAAGGAATGCAGAGCTATTTTTGAAAGGACGAATTTGATGAATCAGGGTGTAAAAACTTTCGAGGGCAATATCTACACCTACCACGCCAATAAAGCTACCCTCTTTAACCATTGGTACCACAAGGCTTGTCATTAGCTTGTTGTCCTGCTCATTGCCGGTGAAGTTAGCGAAGTATGGGTTCTCAATCCTTTCGTATGGTTTGCTTTTGATCCTTGCATATGCTGGACTGTCGCCCGTAAGGCTAGCGAGGTAAAACCTGCTTTTTATTTCACCATCCTCGCGCCAAAGCTCGGCTTTGTACCTGCCGTAATCCTTTTTATAGCTAGTGTCGATATGCTTGAGCTCCCAGCTATCCCAAATGGATAGCAGATGGGGGTTGGTATTCATCGCCTCCTTGTAAACAGCGGGAAAAACCTCTTTCCATTTTTTTTCGTCCATTAAGGAGTAGGACATAGCCGTATTGGCTAGCGCTCTGGTGGTAGCCAGATCGCTCTCGAGCATCGTCCTCATATCCGAAGCGTATTTCTGGGCAGTAACACGGGTAAGCGCAATGGCATCGTCTATGGCTGCTTGTCTTGCCCGCATGCTGATGAAGCCAATGGCCACTGCGTAAATAATAGCGGTAAGCCCTACAACCGTTAGAATTATTTTTTGCTGAAGATTTAACTTACGCATCATAGGCAAAGACTTTTTTTAAAAAAGAGAGCATACCTCAATGAGCTTGGGGTATGCAGATGTTTTATTGAGGCCAATAATGACGATCTAGGTAAAACCTTGAAGTTTACGAGTTCTAGGGGTAATACACATGAACGGAATGCTTGGAGCTGATTTATCTTTTGAATCTCTGGCGTAGGTATCAAATTTATCGGCCATAATCAGTATGAGATCGGCATCAATGTTGCTGGCGAATTTAATAACCTCATCACGGAACGAATTCTGACGCTTCGCGGTTTTAATACCATACACGATCTTATTTCCATCAAGCATTTTTTTGGTAAAGTAGATGTTGTTGGCCATGTTCCGCTTCTTGCCTTCGTCGGATATGTATGGTTTTATTAGGTTGATATTACACTTGTAATACTTCGATAGGTAAATAATCCAGTGGAGAATCTCTTTGTACTTCTTGTCATAATCCAAGGGCACAACAATCTCGATGTAGTGAGAGTGCAACGGAGCTGCTTCGGCGATTAGGAATGGTATGTTAAAGTTTTTTACCGAGAGCTTGCGCATGAACAGGTTCGTTTCGTACTTCTTCTTTTCGTAGGTGTAAGTTTTGAAAGATACTATAAGGTTAAGGTTGGCTGTGGCAATCAGTTCTTTAATGATTTTGGTTGGGTTTCCCTCAAGCACCATGGAGAAGATGTGGCACTTGGTGCGCCTGGCAATT
>Ga0334886_1000693_pt1 | contig 47664 bp, 54 predicted proteins | sample GraSluR1_MG_9_FD_207232 | JGI IMG/M metagenome (GOLD analysis project Ga0334886, IMG submission 207232) | Sludge microbial communities from methane-producing bioreactor in Wageningen University, Netherlands - Granular Sludge_27_06-R1 | ecosystem: Engineered > Bioreactor > Anaerobic >... | reverse complement strand
GACAACATCAAGATGGTGGTTGAGTTGATCACGCCGATCGCGATGGAAGAGGGCTTGCGGTTTGCGATCCGCGAGGGCGGACGGACCGTAGGCGCCGGCGTGGTGGCGAAGATTCTGGAGTAGTCAGCATGCGCGATATCATCACACTCGCCTGCTCCGTGTGCAAGATGCGGAACTACACGACGAAGAAGAACAAACGGCTGCATCCGGATCGGGTCGAGTTCAAGAAGTTCTGTCCGCGGTGCGTCAAGCACACACCGCACAAGGAAACCCGTTAGACGGGTCGGTCGACCGGCCGCGGCCCGACAGGAATGCGGCCGTTGACACGAGGCAGGGGTGTAGCTCAGTTGGTAGAGCATCGGTCTCCAAAACCGAGGGTCGCGGGTTCGAATCCTGCCGCCCCTGCCAGTTCCGCCGCCCGTTCCTGTGAGAGGTTCCTCGATGGCTAACTTGGTGCAGTATTTCCGTGAGACCTCCCAGGAGATGAAACGGGTATCCTGGCCGGCGCGCGGGCAACTGTGGGAAACAACCGTCGTGGTCGTCGTTTCAGTCACGATCGTGACGGCGATCCTCTTCGTGGTCGACTGGCTGCTCGACAGAGCCATTCGGGTGATCATCAACCTCGGCTGACGGCCGGGGCTACAACGACAGGCGGCCGCAGGAAGCAGCCGCGTGACAACGCCAGCTCCGGCGGCAGGGATGCTCTCTGCGTGCCGGTGTGTGTTTGTGTTCTGAAGCTGATCAGAGGGCGTGATGCAGGACGACAAGGACAAGCGGCAAAAGCAAGAGAACGCGGCGGACGGCGAGCTGGAGTCGCTATTTTTCGACTTGCCCGACGCCGACGACGACTCGGCCGCAACCGCGCCCGACGAGACGGATGCCGAGGCGCCGGCCGAGACGGATGCCGAGCCGCCCGCCGAGACGCCGTCCGAGGCGCCGCTGACCGAGCAAGAACTGTTGGCGAGCATCGACCTGCCGATCAGCGCGGCGGACGAGGCGGAGATCGAGCGCAAGGCGCGTTTGGAGTGGTTCGCCCTGCACGCCAATACCGGCCACGAGAACAAGGTCAAGCGCAATATCGAGATGGCCATCAAGTCCAACCATATGGAGGACTACTTCGGCGATGTCCTGGTGCCGATCCAGGAAGTCACCGAGATGAAGAATGGCAAGCGTGTCACGACCAAGCGCAAATTCCTGCCCGGCTATCTCTTGATCGAGATGCTGATGAACAAGGAAACGCATCATTTCGTCAATTCTATTCCGGGAGTGACCGGCTTCATCGGCGGCACGCCGCAGAAACCCGAGCCGGTTCCCCAGGATGAGGTCGACCGAATTCTGGGCCGCATCAAGGAGCCGGAAGACGGCAAGGAGATGCTGGAAATCCCCTACAAGGTGGGAGACAGCGTCCAGGTGATCGATGGCCCGTTCAGCGATTGGGTCGGCGTCATCAATGAGATAAACCACGAGAAAGGCAAGCTGAAGGTCATGATCTCGATCTTCGGCAAGGAGACTCCGGTCGAGCTGGATTTTCTGCAGGTCAAGCAGAACTGACGGCGGCCGTTGTTGGTGCGCCCGGGCCTGTCTGGGAGCCTGGCGCACCGCCGCTGACGCGCCCTCTCCGCGTCGGTGGGCGTTCATAGAGAGCAGGGACACGATCCCGGCGGCCGTGCTGACGGTGGGTGGTGGACTCCCCCCGACCGGGCGGCGACCGGCATACGGTCCGGACACTGATTGAAGGAGTCAACGCTCATGGCAAAACGCGTCATGACGCAGATCAAGCTGCAGATCAAAGCGGGCGTGGCCAACCCGGCGCCGCCGGTGGGGCCCGCGCTCGGCCAGCATGGGGTGAACATCCAGGAATTCTGCAGCGCCTTCAACGAGCGGACCAAGGACCAGTTGGGCATGGTGATCCCGGTTGTGATCACGGTCTTCCATGACCGTAGTTTCAGCTTTATCACCAAGACCCCACCGGCCTCGATTCTGCTGAAGAAGGCCGCTGGCCTCCAGTCTGGCAGCAAGGAACCCGGCAAGGCGACCGTCGGCTCGGTGACCCGCGATCAAGTCAAGGAGATCGCCACCATGAAGATGGAAGACCTCAATGCCGGCTCCTTGGAAGCCGCCATGAAGATCATCGCGGGCACGGCCCGCAGCATGGGGTTGGAGGTCGTTTAAGGCGGTCCTGGACTGGGAACACACGGCGCCGCGGCCCGGCTGTTTGCGCGGGCGGGCCGTTCTCGGTGCCGGAGGTCAAGGCGCGCGGGCGCAGCCCGCGGTCGGCCCTGATCGAACCATCACAGTCGAATGGAGATACCGTCCATGAAACACGGCAAGAACTATCGCACCGCCAAGGCCGACATCGACAAGAGCTTCGAGCTTCCGATCAACGAAGCTCTGGTCCGGTTGGATGCCTTGCCCAAGGCCAAGTTCGACGAAACCGTCGATTGCGCGGTACGGCTCAACGTCAATCCCCGCCATGCGGACCAGATGGTCCGCGGCACCGTCGTTCTGCCGAACGGCACCGGCAAGTCCGTGCGCGTCCTGGTGATCACGCGCGGGCCCAAGGAGCAGGAGGCCAAGAACGCGGGCGCCGACATGGTGGGCGCCGACGAGTATCTGCCCAAGATCAAGGAAGGCTGGACCGATGTCGACGTGATCATCGCCACGCCGGATATGATGGGCGAACTCGGCAAGCTGGGCCGCATCCTCGGTCCCCGCGGTCTGATGCCCAACCCCAAGGTGGGCACGGTGACCATGGACATCGCCAAGGCCGTACGCGAGGCCAAGGCGGGCCGGATCGAATATCGCGTCGACAAAGCCGGCATCATCCACGCTCCCGTCGGCAAACGCTCGTTCGGACCCGAGAAGCTCGAGGAGAACGTGCGGGCGTTGTACCGGGAGCTGATACGCGTCAAGCCGTCCGGGATCAAAGGCGTCTACGTGAAGTCCATCTTCATCAGCGGCACCATGACCCCGTCGTTGCGCGTCGCGGCTGCCAGCTTGAACTGATCCCGGGCAGGTGACCGCCCGGCGGTTGCGTGAGGATAAGAAGGAGGGTGCCTGATGGCACGTCCCGAGAAGATAGCCGAAGTATCGGTGATCACCGACAAGTTCCGGTCGGCCCAGGCAGTGGTCCTGGCCGATTACACCGGTCTGTCGGTGGCGCAGATGACGAGCTTCCGGGCCGAATGCCGCGCCAAGAACGTCGAGTGCCGGGTCGTCAAGAACCGGCTCGCGATGATTGCCGCGGTCAACACGGATCTGGCCGGCGTCAAGGATCATCTGAAGGGCCCGACGGCTCTGATCCTTGCCGAGCACAGCCAGATCGAGCCGGCCAAGCTCGCGGTCGAGTTTGCCAAGAACAACGAAGCGCTGAAGGTCAAAGGCGGCGTCGTCGACGGTCAGGTCCTGACGGCCGCGCAGGTCGTCGCCCTGTCCAAGATCCCGAGCAAGGACGAGTTGATCGCCAAGATGATGGGCAGCATCAACTCGCCCGCGACCGGCCTGGTGGGCATCGTCAACGGTGTCATCGCCGCGTTGGCCCGGGTCATCGACGCCGTCAACCAGCAGCGCGCCGAGGCCGCCTAGGCGGCGCGGCTGTTACCGAGAGGACGGCGCGCGGAAAGCCCGCCGGTCTTCCCAGACACAGAAGGAGAGAGGACTCATGTCCGATACAGTCAAGCTCAGCGATAACGCCCAGAAGGTGATGGACCTGATCAGCAGCATGACCATCCTGGAGGCGGCCGATCTGGTCAAGGCGATGGAAGAGAAGTTCGGTGTCAGCGCGGCGGCGCCCGTGGCCGTGGCGGCCATGCCGGCGGGCGGCGAGGCCGCCGAGGAAGTCAAGGACGAGTTCACGGTCATGCTGACCGGCGTCGGGGACAAGAAGATCCAGGTCATCAAGGAGATCCGCGCGATCACCGCCCTGGGTTTGAAGGAGGCCAAGGAACTGGTCGAGAGCGCCCCGACCGCGGTGAAAGAAGGCGTGAGCAAGGAAGAGGCCGAGCAGATCAAGGCCAAGCTCGAGGAAGTCGGTGCCATCATCGACCTCAAGTAAGCGGTGCGGCGGGCCGGCACAGCCGGCCTGCCGTGACGATCGCCGTCGTCCCGCGGGCCGACCCGCCGGCGGGACGACGGTTGGGACGCCGCCGCGGGGAAGGCGTCATGAGCAGTTGAGCCCCCCTTTGCGCGAGGAAGTGATCTCGTGAGCCTGAATATTCCGATTGATCGTTACACCGGCCGCATCAACTACTCCAAGCTCGCCCACGAGGAGGAAATGCCAAACCTCTTGGCGGTCCAGCTGGAGTCCTACAACGATTTCCTGCAGGTCGGCGTGGACGCCGAGCACCGGGATAACCTCGGTCTCGAAGGCGTTTTCCGGACGGTCTTCCCCATCGAGTCGACGCGCGGCCACCTGGTGATGGAATACATCAGCTACCACACGGGCGAGCCCAAGTATGGCATCGAGGAATGCCAGGATCGCGGCTTGACGTACAGCGTGCCCTTGAAGGTCAAGCTGAGGCTGGTGGTCAAAGAAATCGAGGAAGGCGCCACCGGCGGCGAGCCGCAGTTGCGCGACATCCAGGAAGACGACGTCTACCTCGGCGAACTGCCCATGATCACCGACAAGGGCACCTTCCTGATCAACGGCGCCGAGCGGGTCATCGTGTCGCAGTTGCACCGCTCGCCGGGTGTCTTCTTCAGCGACGAGACCCATCCCAACGGCCGCCGGCTCTTCCGGGCCCGCATCATTCCCTACCGGGGATCCTGGGTCGAGTTCACGACCGATATCAACGACGTGCTGTTCGTCCACATCGACCGCAAGCGCAAGCAGCCGGTGACCATGCTCATGCGCGCGCTCGGCTTCGAGAACGATGCCGAGATCATCGCCCGCTTCCACACCGTCGAAACCGTCAAGCTCGCGCGCAAGGGCACCAAGAAATACGACGCGCTCGTCGAGGGACTCGAGGGTCGTGTCCTGGCTGCGGACTGCTACAAGGCGGACGTCGACGTGCCGTTCGCCAAGGCCGGCCAGGTCATCGATCCGCTGCTGAAGGAGGAAATCCTGCAGAGCGGCGCCGCCGAGATCCAGCTCATCGCCGCCGATGAAGTGTCGGTGAACCGGCCCAGCTTGATCCTGAACACCCTGCGCAAGGACCCCACCTCGACCCGCGACGAGGCGCTGCGGCGCTTCTACCAGTTGCTGCGGCCCGGCGAACCGCCCAGCGAGGAGGTGGCGGCGCAGTTGTTCGAGCGCCTGTTCTTCCACGAGAAGCGCTACGACCTGGCGGAAGTCGGTCGCTACAAGATGAATCGGCGGTTGAAACTGGACGTGGCGAAGGATGTCACGACGCTTACGAGCGATGACTTCCTGGCGATCATCCACGAGATGATCGCGCTGTTCCGCGGCACCGGCGAGATCGACGACATCGATCATTTCGGCAATCGGCGCATCCGTTCGGTAGGCGAGCTGCTCGCTAACCAGTTCTCGGTCGGCTTGTCCCGCATGGCGCGCATCATCAAAGAGCGGATGAACCTGTCGGACCGGGACAAACCGTTGACGCCGGTCGATCTGGTCAATTCGCGCACGGTGTCGGCCGTGGTGCAGAGCTTCTTCGGCAGCAGCCAACTCAGCCAGTTCATGGATCAGACCAATCCGCTCAGCGAGATGACGCACAAGCGACGCCTGAGCGCCCTGGGCCCCGGCGGCCTGCACCGCGATCGCGCGGGCTTCGAAGTCCGCGACGTGCACTACACCCATTACGGCCGCATGTGCCCGATCGAGACGCCGGAAGGGCCGAACATCGGTCTGATCGCCAGCCTGGCCACGTACGCCCGCATCAACCGCTTCGGCTTCATCGAGTCGCCGTACCGACTGGTCAAGAGCGGCAAGGTGCAGCCCGGCGTGCAGTATCTGACGGCGGACCAGGAAGACGGCGTGACCATCGCTCAGGCCAACGCCCCCGTCGATCCCAAGGGCGTGTTCCGGCAGGAGCAGGTGCTGTGCCGGTACAAGGGCGAGTATCCCTTGGCCATGCCCGCCGAGATCGAATACATGGACGTGTCGCCGAAGCAGATCGTCTCGGCGGCGGCGTCGCTGATCCCATTCCTCGAGCATGACGACGCCAACCGCGCGCTCATGGGCTGCAACATGCAGCGGCAGGCGGTGCCGCTCTTGAGAGCCGAGGCGCCCGTGGTGGGCACGGGCATGGAGAAGAAGATCGCGATCGACTCGGGCGCGGTGCTCGTGGCCGCGGCCGACGGCGAAGTCGTCTCGGCGACCGCCGACGCCGTGGTCGTCCGCTACGACGACGAGGGGATCGTCAAGTCCGACGATTTCTTCTCGAGCGGCGGCATGGTCGAATACCGGCTCAAGAAGTTCAAGCGCTCCAACCAGGACACCTGCTACAACCAGAAGCCGCTGGTGTTGCCCGGGCAGCGGATCAAGGCCGGCGATGTCCTCGCCGACGGTCCCTGCACCGAAGGCGGCGAGCTGGCGCTGGGGCGCAACTTGGTGGTCGCCTTCATGCCCTGGGGCGGCTATAACTTCGAGGACGCCATCCTCGTCAGCGAGCGCTGCGTATCGGACGATCTCTACACCTCGCTGCACATCGAGGAATTCGAGCTCCAGGTGCGCGATACCAAGCGTGGGGTCGAGGAAATCACGCGCGAGATTCCCAATGTGGGCGAGGAAGCGCTGCGCAACCTCGATGAGGACGGCGTCATCTACATCGGCGCGCATGTGCGGGCCGGCGACATCATGGTCGGCAAGGTGACGCCCAAGGGCGAGACCGAGTTGTCGCCCGAAGAAAAGCTACTGCGGGCGATCTTCGGCGAGAAGGCCGGCGACGTGAAGGACGCCAGTCTGAAGGCGCCGCCGGGGATGGACGGGATCGTGGTCGGCGTGCGGGTGTTCAGCCGCCAGGACCGCAGCGCCCGTTCCAAGAAGGAAGAGAAGCGGCAACTCGACGCCCTGCGGCGCCGCCGCAATCGCAAGCGCGAGAAGGTGGACCAGGTCTGCAACGAGCGGCTTCGCGAGCTGTTCCTCGGCGAGACGGCCCAGCATATCATCGACGCCAATACCGGCGAGGTGCTGGTCAAGAACGGCCGCAAGTTGACGCAGGCCGTGCTCGACGAGCTCGACTTCGGCGCCTGCCATTGGGGGCTTTCGCTGGTCAAGGAGCCCAAGAAGGACGCCCGCATCCGCGCGGTGTTCGAGGCGGCGAGCCGCGAACGCGAACGCATCGACGTCGAGTATGAGAAGGAATGCGAGCGGGCGCTGCGGGGCGACGAACTGCCGCCCGGCGTGGTCCGGCTCGTCAAAGTCCACGTTGCCCGGCGGCGCAAGTTGCAGGTCGGCGACAAGATGGCCGGCCGGCACGGCAATAAGGGCGTGGTCTCGAAGATCATGGCCGAAGAGGACATGCCGCACCTGGCCGACGGCACGCCGGTCGATATCGTGCTCAGCCCGCTCGGCGTGCCCAGCCGCATGAACCTGGGCCAGATTCTCGAAACCCACCTGGGCTGGGCGGCTCACCATCTGGGTAAGAAGGTCATGTGCCCGGTGTTCGATGGCGCGAAGATCGACGAGATCAAGGACGCGCTGCAAGAGGCCAGCCTGCCGCGCAGCGGTAAGATGCAGCTCTTCGACGGACGCACTGGCGAACCCTTCGACAAAGAAGTCACGGTCGGCATCATCTACATGTTGAAGCTGCACCACTTGGTGGAGGAGAAGATCCACGCCCGGTCGATCGGCCCCTACAGCCTGGTCACGCAGCAGCCGCTGGGCGGCAAGGCGCAATTCGGCGGCCAGCGCTTTGGCGAGATGGAGGTCTGGGCGCTGGAGGCGTACGGCGCCGCGAACTGTCTGCAGGAGATGCTGACGGTGAAGTCGGACGACGTCGCCGGCCGTTCGCGGATCTATGAAGCCATCGTCAAGGGCGAGAATCCGCCCGAGCCGGGAACACCCGAATCGTTCAATGTGCTGATGCGCGAACTCCAGAGCCTCTGCCTGGATATCCAGGTCGAGGAGCCCGATGCCAAGGAACCGACACTCTGATCCAGGCGGCGCTTAGCGGCCGCGCCGGCGGGGCGCGGCCAGGAGGATACAATGCTCGGTATGCGGCAGCGCGAAGAGAAAGTCCACCAGGACTTCAAATCCATCATGATCCAGCTCGCCTCGCCGGAAAAGATCCGAGAGTGGAGCTACGGCGAGGTCACCAAGCCGGAGACCATCAACTACCGCACGTTCAAGCCCGAGAAGGACGGCCTGTTCTGCGAGCGCATCTTCGGCCCGGTCAAGGACTGGGAATGCAACTGCGGCAAGTACAAGCGGATCCGCTTCCGGGGCATCGTCTGCGACAAATGCGGCGTCGAGGTGACCCAGAGCAAGGTGCGGCGCGAGCGCCTCGGCCATGTCGAACTGGCCGTGCCCATCGCCCACATCTGGTTCTTCAAGGGGCTGCCCAGCCGCATCGGGCAACTCTTGGACATCAAGATCAAGGACCTCGAGCGGGTGCTCTACTACGAGTCCAGCGTCGTGCTCGATCCCGGCAATACCGAATTCAAGGTCGGTGACATTGTCAGCGACGACGAATGGTGGGAGCAGAAGGAAGAGCATCCCGAGTGGGAGTGCAAGATGGAGATGGGCGCCGAGGCCATTCGCAAGCTGCTGGCGGCGATGGACCTCGAGGCCCTGGACCGCGACTTGCGGGCCCAGATCAAGACCGAGACCTCCGTCCAGCGCAAGAAATCGCTGCTGAAGCGTCTGAAGATCACCGACGCGTTCCGCCAGTCGAACAATCGGCCGGAGTGGATGATCCTCGACTGCCTGCCCGTGCTACCGCCGGATCTGCGGCCGCTGGTGCCGCTGGACGGCGGCCGCTTCGCGACCAGCGACCTGAACGACCTGTACCGCCGGGTCATCAACCGCAACAACCGGCTCAAGAAACTCATCGAGATCAAAGCCCCCGGCGTGATCCTGCGCAACGAGAAGCGCATGCTGCAGGAAGCCGTCGACGCCCTCTTCGACAACGGCCGCCGTTCGCGTGCCGTCAAGGGCCAGGGCAACCGGCCGCTGAAGTCGCTCAGCGACATGATCAAGGGCAAGAAGGGCCGCTTCCGGCAGAACCTGCTGGGCAAGCGCGTCGACTACTCCGGCCGCTCGGTCATCGTGGTCGGGCCGGAGCTCAAGCTCTACCAGTGCGGTCTGCCCAAGAGCATGGCGCTGGAGCTGTTCAAGCCGTTCATCATTCGCAAGCTCGAAGAGAAGGGATACGTTCAGACGGTCAAGAGCGCCAAGAAGCTCGTCGAGAAGGAAAGCCCCGAGGTGTGGGACATCCTGGAGGAGATCATCCAGGACCACCCGGTGCTCTTGAACCGCGCGCCGACTCTGCACCGTCTCGGCATCCAGGCTTTCGAGCCGGTGTTGATCGAAGGCAAGGCCATTCGCATTCATCCCTTGGTCTGCATCGCATTCAACGCGGACTTCGACGGCGACCAGATGGCCGTGCACGTGCCGCTAGGCTACGAAGCGCAACTCGAAGCGCGTCTGCTGATGCTGTCGCCGCTGAACATCCTCTCGCCGTCGAGCGGCGAGCCCACGGCCACTCCGAGCCAAGACATGGTGCTCGGCTGCTACTACCTGACCCTGGAGCGGCCCGGCGACCGGGGCGAGGGCAAGGCCTTCGCGAGCCCCGACGACGCGTTGGCGGCCTTCGCGGCGGGCATCATCAGCAAGCACGCCCGCATCAAGGTGCGCTTCCCGGAGTTGGGGCGTATCGAGACCACCGCCGGCCGCATCCTGTTCAACCAGATCCTGCCGAATGAGCTTGGCTTCGTGAACCAGCCGTTGGGCAAGAAGCAGCTCGCGAAAATCGTCGCCGAGGTGCACTACCAACTCGGCGTCACCCAATGCATGCAGTTTCTGGATCAGCTCAAGGAGCTGGGTTTCCGGCACGCCACCGAAGGCGGCATTTCGATCGGCATCGACGACATCATTATACCGCCGGAAAAGGCGGAGATCATCGCGGAAGCCCAGGCGACCGTCGGCGGCATTGTCGACCAGCACCGCAAGGGCATCATCACCAACCGCGAGCGCTACAACAAGGTCATCGACAAGTGGACGCAGGTGACCAATGAGATTCGCGACCGCATGTTCGATCACCTGGCGACGTACGATCACGGCTTCAACCCGGTCTACATGATGAACGCCTCGGGCGCGCGCGGCTCTGCCGACCAGATCAAGCAGCTGGCGGGAATGCGCGGCCTGATGGCCAAACCGCAGAAGAAGATCACCGGCGGGGTCGGCGAGATCATCGAGCAGCCCATCATCGCGAACTTCCGGGAAGGGCTGACGATGCTCGAATACTTCATCTCCACCCACGGTGCCCGCAAGGGTCTGGCGGACACGGCCCTGAAAACCGCCGACGCCGGCTACCTGACGCGCCGCCTGGTGGACGTCGCGCAGGATATCGTGATCTCCGAACACGACTGCGGCACGCTGCGCGGCATCGAGATGGCGGCCTTGAAAGAGGGCGAGAAGACGATCGAAACGCTGGCTGAGCGCATCATGGGCCGCGCGGCCGCCGAGGACGTCTACGATCCGAACGACGAGCTGATCGTCGAGGCTGGGCAGTTGATCGACCGCGAGACCGCGTACAAGATCGACGAGCTGGGCCTGCAGTCGGTCGTGACACGCTCGATCCTGACCTGCGAATCGCGCCGCGGCGTCTGTGCGCTGTGCTTCGGCTACAACCTGGCCGAGAACAAGCTGGTGGACATCGGCGAGCCCGTGGGCGTCATGGCCGCGCAGTCGATCGGCGAGCCGGGCACGCAGCTCACGCTGCGCACGTTCCATATCGGCGGTACCGCGAGCCGCATCGTCGAGCAGAACATCAAGACCGCGGTGGCCCCCGGCAAGATCGTCTTCAACGACGAGGTCAAGCTGGTCAAGACCCTCGACGGCGAAATGGTCTCCATCGGCCGCCGCGGCGAGATCAGCCTGGTGCTCGACACCGGACGCACTCGCAGCCAGATGATCGTGCCGTACGGCGCGCGGGTGCTGGTCAAGAACAACCAGAAGGTGGCGGCCAGCGACCCCATCTTCGAGTGGGATCCCTTCGCCGATTTCGTGCTCTCGGAGAAAGCCGGTCTGGTGCAGTACGTGGACATCATTCCGGGCGTCAGCCTGGCCGAAGCGGTGGACGAGAAGACCCGCCGCAAGCAGCCGATGATCATCGAACCGACCGAGAAGAACGTGCATCCGTCGATCCAGATCGTCAGTCCGAAGACCGGCCGACCGTTGGCGGAATACCTGATCCCGACCGGCGCCATGCTCCTGGTCGACGACGGCGCCGAAGTTGGTTCGGGCACGCACCTGGTGAAGATCCCGCGCGAGGTCGCCCAATCGGGCGACATCACCGGCGGTCTGCCGCGTGTCGCCGAGCTCTTCGAAGCGCGGCGGCCGCGCGATACAGCGATCATCACGGAGATCGACGGCGTCGTGCAGTTCCGCGGCACGACCCGCGGCATGCGCAAGGTCGTGGTCGCCGGCGACACGGGCGTCGAGAAGGAGTACCTGATTCCGCACGGCCGTCACGTGCGCACCTACGACGGCGAGCGTGTGCTGGCCGGCGACCGCCTGACCGAGGGCCCCATCAACCCGATGGACATCCTGGCGATCAAGGGCGTGGGCGCCGTGCAGACCTACCTGGTCAATGCGATCCAGGAGGTCTACCGGTTGCAGGGCGTGCGCATCAACGACAAGCACATCGAGGTGATCGTCTCGCGCATGCTGCAGAAGGTGCAGATCCTGTCGCCGGGCGATACACCGTTCCTCGAAGGCGACCAACTTCCCAAGAAGGTGGTCGAGGAAGCCAACCGCGAGATCCAACAGCGCAACGCCATGCTGCGCGAAAAAGGAGAGCCGGAGCTCGAGCCGGCCACCTTCGAGCCGCTGCTGCTGGGTATCACCAAGGCCAGCCTGACCACCGATAGTTTCATCTCGGCCGCGAGCTTCCAGGAAACGACGCGCGTCCTGACCGATGCGGCCACCCGCAGCAAACGCGACGAGCTGCACAGTCTCAAGGAAAACGTCATCATGGGGCATCTGATCTCCGCCGGCACGGGCCTGGCCCGTTACAAGAACCTGGCGGTGGAGGATCCCGAGGACGAGGACGACGCCATCCTGGAGGCGGTCGAGCAGTTGCGGGCGTTGGCGGCGATTCAGTCCTCCGAGGGCGATCAGGAAACAGAAATGGTCCTGGATTGACCCCCGGCGCGCGGCGAAAGTTGTTGTCATTGCTTGACAATAGCGAGGGGCACGTTTAATATTGCCCCCTTGCGCGGCGGCTCCGGTTGGCCGGAAGCTGCCGTCGTTGTCGCTGTAATTTATTGGTAGGCTTCGACTTGGTCGGAGCCGGCTCCAGGAGAAGTAGCGAGTTGCCGACCCTCAGTCAATTGGTTCGCAAGGGCCGCCAGTCGGTCCAGTCCAAGAGCAAGTGCCCGGCCTTGGCGTCCTGTCCCCAGCGCAAGGGCGTCTGCACGCGCGTCTACACCCAGACGCCCAAGAAGCCCAATTCCGCCCTGCGGAAGATCGCGCGGGTGCGCTTGACCAACGGCATCGAGGTCACGGCTTATATTCCTGGCGAGGGTCACAACCTGCAAGAACACAGCATCGTGCTCGTCCGCGGCGGTCGCGTGAAGGACCTGCCGGGAGTGCGGTATCACATCATCCGCGGTACGCAGGATGCGTCCGGCGTCGACAACCGCCGCCGGGGCCGTTCGAAATACGGCGCCAAGCGCCCGAAGAAATAACGAGTCAAGCCGTGGCCGCCGGCATGGCCGGTGGTCGCGCACGCGGGCGGCCGCTGCCGCCAAGGAGTTGCAATGTCTCGACGTCGATCCCCCGAAAAGCGAGCGCTGGCGCCGGATCCCCGGCACGGCGACCTGCTCGTGACCAAGTTCATCAACTACGCCATGCGCGGCGGCAAGAAGAGCGTGGCGGAGCGGGAGATCTACCAGGCATTCGACATCATCAAGGAAAAGACGGGCCAGGAAGGCGTCGATATCTTCCGGATGGCGTTGAACAACGTCAAGCCCGGCGTCGAGGTGAAGTCACGGCGCATTGGCGGTGCCACGTACCAGGTGCCGGTTGAGGTCAGACCGGATCGGCGGACCCAACTGGCCATGCGGTGGATCATCACCTTTGCGCGCAGCCGGCCCGAGCACACCTTCGCGGAGCGTCTCGCGGCGGAATTGGCCATGGCCAGTAAGAACGAAGGACCGTCTATCAAGAAGCGCGAGGACACCCACCGCATGGCTGAAGCAAACAAAGCGTTTGCCCACTGCCGTTGGTAATGGTCCCTCTCGTTCGTTCCTACAGCGCCAGCAACCGGACGGATCGAACAATCGAATAGCCTGATTACGTTCCCGCGCACGGAGGCGCTCGGGAACTAGAGGCAAGGAGTGTGTCGCGCAGACCAAGGGTACTGCGCGCGTTGAAGTGTCCTGGCCCGCTCGGCGGCGGACCGGGTCTCTGGGAGTGGATGAGGCGTGTCGCGCACGGTGAACTTGAACCAGGTCCGGAATATCGGGATCATGGCTCATATCGACGCGGGTAAGACCACGACGACTGAGCGGATTCTGTTCTATACCGGCCGTGTGCATCGCCCTGGCGAGGTCGACGACGGCGCCGCCCAGATGGACTATATGGAGCAGGAGAAGGAACGCGGCATCACCATCACCAGCGCCGCGACCACCGTCACCTGGCGGGATTGCCGGATCAACCTCATCGACACCCCCGGGCATGTGGACTTCACCATGGAAGTCGAGCGCAGCCTGCGGGTACTCGACGGCGCGGTGGCGGTATTTTGCGCGGTCGGCGGCGTCGAGCCCCAGAGCGAGACGGTTTGGCGGCAGGCCGACCGCTATCGGGTGCCGCGCCTGGCGTTCGTCAACAAGCTCGACCGCCTGGGCGCCGATTTCCCGCGCGTGCTCGCCATGATGCGCGATCGCCTCGGCGCCCGGCCGGTGCCCGTCTGTCTGCCGATCGGCGCAGAGGAAAATTTCCGGGGCATCGTCGACCTGCTGTCGATGACGGCCCGCCTTTACCACGACGACGATCTCGGCGCGACTTGGACCGAGGCCGAGATTCCCGCGGAACTGCAAACCGAGGCGGCGCAGGCGCGCGCCCACCTGGTGGAGGCCGCGGCGGAGCTGGACGAAGCGGTGATGGAGCAGTTCCTGGCCGACCAGGAACCCGACCGCGATCGTCTCGTGCAGGCGCTGCGGCGCGGCACCATCCAAGCGGGGCTCGTGCCCGTTTTCTGCGGCTCGGCGCTCAAGAACAAGGGCGTGCAGCGGCTGCTCGACGGGATCGTCGAATTCCTGCCGTCGCCGGTCGAGCGGCCCGCGATCAGCGGCGTCGATCCCCGCAGCGGCGAGACGCAGACCCGCGAGCCGCGCGACGAGGAGCCGTTCAGCGCCCTCGTGTTCAAGCTCGTCGCCGACAAGCACGCCGGCAGCCTCGCGTTTGCCCGCGTCTACAGCGGCGCCCTGGAGGCCGGCAAGGTCGTGCTGAACGTAGCCGCGGGTAAAAAGGAGCGGGTACAGCGGATCTTCCGCATGCACGCCGACAAGCGCGAGGAACTGAAGGAGGCCCGCACCGGCGATATCGTGGCGCTGGTCGGACCCAAACATTTGCGCACCGGCACCAGTCTGACCGATCTCGAGGCGCCGCTCTTGCTCGAGCCGATGGTCTTCCCGGATCCGGTGATCTACGTGGCCATCGAGCCGCGGACCAAGGCCGACGGCCTCAAGTTGAAGGATGCGCTCGACGTTCTCAGTTATGAAGATCCCACGTTCCAGGTGAAAATCGACCCGGACAGCGGTCAAACCGTGATCTGGGGCATGGGCGAGTTGCATCTGGAGATCATCGCCGACCGCCTGCGTCGCGAGTTCAACGTGGCCTGCAACGTCGGCCGGCCGCAGGTCGCCTATCGCGAAACCATCACGGTCGAGACCGTCTCGGAATTCGAGCGCCGTAAGGATCCCGCCGGTCACGGCAATTACGCCAAGGTGGTTCTCGGACTGGCGCCGGGTAGTTATGGCAGCGGCGTGGTCTTCGAGCCGGCGCCCGGCGGCGTCGGCCTCGTGCCCGATTTCCTCGCCGCCATCGAGAACGGCGTGCGGATGGCGTGCGATACGGGAGTTCTGGCGGGCTATTCGCTGGTGGATCTGCGGATCAATCTGCGGCAAGTGGGCGTGACCGACGGCGAGACCGCGGAGCCGGATCTCGCCTATGCCGCTTCGGAAGCGCTCTGGAACGGCGCGCGCGACGCGCAACCGGTGGTGTTGGAACCGGTTATGGCGGTCGAAGTGGTCGTGCCCGAGTCCTATCTGGGAGACGTGACCGGCCATCTCAACAGCCGGCGCGGCAAGATCTCCGGCCTCGCGCAGGTGCGCAACGATCGCGTCGTGCAGGCCGTGGTGCCGCTGGCCGAGATGTTCGGCTACGCCACCCAGCTCCGCTCCCTCACCCAGGGCCGCGGGGTCTACAGTATGCAGTTGGCGCGTTACGAACGCGTCCCGGATAGAGTCGCCGCCGATCTGACGCGGCATTACGTCGGAGCGTAAGACGCGCTCCCCTGAGCAGGAGGTTGCCCTGATGGCACGCGCCAAGTTCGAACGGACGAAGGATCACGTGAACGTGGGGACGATCGGCCACGTGGATCACGGCAAGACGACCCTGACGGCGGCGATCACGGAGATCTTGTCGAAGAAGGGTCTGGCGGACTACGTGCCGTTCGACCAGATCGACAAGGCGCCCGAGGAGCGGGAGCGTGGGATCACGATCGCGACGGCGCACGTGGAGTACCAGAGCGCGACGCGTCACTACGCGCACGTGGACTGCCCTGGCCACGCGGACTACGTCAAGAACATGATCACGGGTGCGGCGCAGATGGACGGCGCGGTGCTGGTGGTGTCGGCGTCGGACGGCCCGATGCCTCAGACGCGCGAGCATATCTTGTTGGCCCGTCAGGTGGGTGTGCCGTACATCATCGTGTTCATGAACAAGTGCGACATGGTGGACGACGAGGAGCTGCTGGACCTGGTGGAGTTGGAGGTGCGGGAGCTGTTGGATCAGTACGAGTTTCCCGGCGACACGACGCCGATCATCCGGGGCTCGGCGCTGAAGGCGCTGGAGAGCGGAGATCCGGACGCGCCGGAGAGCAAGTGCGTTTGGGAGTTGCTGGAGGCGTTGGACACGTACATTCCGCTGCCGCAGCGTGATTTGGACAAGCCGTTCTTGATGCCGGTGGAGGATGTGTTTTCGATTTCGGGCCGGGGGACGGTGGCGACCGGGCGTATCGAGCGCGGCGTGGTGAACATGAACGACAAGGTCGAGGTGGTGGGGATTCGTCCGAACCAGGAGACGGTGTGCACCGGGGTGGAGATGTTCCGGAAGATCCTGGACCGGGGTCAGGCGGGCGACAACGTTGGGTTGTTGCTGCGCGGGATGAAGAAGGAAGACATCGAGCGGGGGATGGTGATCTGCAAGCCGAAGTCGGTGCATCCGCACACGAAGTTCGAGTGCGAGGTGTACGTGTTGACGAAGGAGGAGGGCGGTCGGCACACGCCGTTCTTCAACGGTTATCGGCCTCAGTTCTACTTCCGGACGACGGACGTGACTGGGGCGGCGACGTTGCCCGAGGGTGTGGAGATGGTGATGCCGGGCGACAACATCAAGATGGTGGTTGAGTTGATCACGCCGATCGCGATGGAAGAGGGCTTGCGGTTTGCGATCCGCGAGGGCGGACGGACCGTAGGCGCCGGCGTGGTGGCGAAGATTCTGGAGTAGTCAGTAACCGGGGCTTGCTCGCGGCCGCGGCCGCCGACATGCCCGACAACGCGCAAGGCGAGCAGGCGCCGCCGTCATGGCCGGCGAAGCTGGAGTAGCCTCGCGGAAGGAGCAGGAGTGGCTCGACAGAAGGTGCAGATCAAGTTGCGGGCGTATGAACCGGCGGTGCTGGACAAGTCCGCCGAGGTCATCGTCTCGACCGTATTGCGGACCGGCGCGCTCGTGCGCGGGCCCATCCCGCTGCCTACCCGGCGGTCCTTCTATACCGTGCTGCGTTCGCCGCACGTGGACAAGAAGTCCCGCGAGCAGTTCGAGATGCGGATCCACAAGCGGCTGATCGAGATCGAGAATTCGACGCCGCAGACCATGGAATTCCTGCGCAAGCTGGCCCTGCCGGCCAGCGTCGACGTGGAGATCGTCGCTTCCTGAGCGGCTGGCCGCCCGGGAATTGAGGGAGACTAGACACATGATCGGACTGATCGGCAAAAAGCTCGGCATGACCCGCCGTTTCGACGCGGACGGCCGCAGCGTGCCCGTGACCGTGATCGAGGCGGGCCCCTGCGTGGTGACGCAGGTCAAGACGTCGGCCACCGACGGGTACGATGCCGTCCAACTGGGTTACGGCGCGAAGAAGCCCAAAAACACCCCCCTGCCGATGCAGGGACATTTCCGTAAGGCCGGCACCGCGCCGCTGCGGACCGTCTGCGAATACCGCCTGCAGGGCGAGGCGACCTTCAAGCTGGGCGAGACCGTCGGCCTGGCGGTGCTCGAGGGCGCCGACAAAGTCGACGTGACCGGCACCACGAAGGGCCGCGGCTTCGCCGGGCGCATCAAGCGCCACGGCCATCGCCGCGGTCCCGCCGCGCACGGCACCAAGAACGTGCGCGAGACCGGCGGCACCGGCATGCACGAAAGTCCGGGCCGCGTGCTGCCCGGCACGCCCATGGCGGGCCAGTACGGCAACAAGCAGGAGACCAAGAAGAATCTCAAGATCGTGGCGATCGACAAGGAGCGGAATCTGCTGCTCGTGTGCGGCTCCGTGCCTGGTCACAAGAACGGCATCGTGTTCATCCGGCCGAGCCGGTAACGCCGGTCCGGCTGGACCGTGAAGAGACGAGGTCAAGAACGATGGCTACCGCGAAGCTCTACAGCAACACGGGTGAGCCCAGAGGCACGGTGGATCTGCCCGCCGCTCTGTTCGCGCAGCCCGTGCATCGGCAGTCGCTCTATGAGGCCGTGCGGTGCTTCCTGGCCAATCAGCGCCAGGGCACCCATGACACGAAGACCCGAGCCGAGGTCGTGGGCAGCAAGTCCAAGATGTTCAAGCAGAAGGGGACTGGGCGCGCCCGCATGGGGCAGGTCACCAGCCCGAGCCGCGTCGGCGGCGGCCGCGCCCACGGACCGCATCCCCGCGACTACGGCTACAAGCTGCCGCGCAAGGTGAAGCGCCTGGCACTCACGTCGGCGCTGAGCGACCGCGCCGCCGCCGAGCGGGTCAGCGTCGTCGAGGACATCGAGCTGGACGCGCCCAAGACCCGCGCCATGGCCGCGTTGCTGCACGCCATGGACCTGGCCGGGCGACACATTCTGTTCGTGTTGCCGCCCGGCGGCGATACCGAGTTTAAAAGCTTGCGCAACCTGGACGGCGTGCGGGTTCTGCGCAGCAACGAGTTGAACGCCTACAGTATCTTGTGGGCCGACCAGCTCATCTTCACCCAGACCTCGCTGCAGGGTACGGAGGAGGTCTACGCATGAAAGACCTGAGCCAGGTCGTGCGCAAGGCGCTGGTAACCGAACGGTTCGCCAAGCTGCGCGAGCGCGACAACAAATTCATCTTCGAGGTGCACCCGGACGCCAACAAGCACGAGGTCCGCCAGGCCATCGAGCTGTATTTCGGCGTCAAGGTCCTCGACGTGCGCACCATGAATGTGGTCGGCAAGGTCAAGCGTCTCGGCCGCTACCAGGGCAAGCGCGCTGACTGGAAGAAGGCCATCGTGACGCTGGCCGCGGGCGAAAACATCGATCTGTTCGATCAGGTCTAGCCCGAGAGAACGCGACGTGATCTGGTCGGCCGCACGCCGACTGCGACGAAGAGGCTGGCAGGCGACGGTGCCCGCCGACCCACAGGAGACAGGACGAGATGGCCATCAGGAAACTCAAGCCGGTGACCCCGACGCAGCGATTCCGGACAGTCGCCGACTTCAGCGAGATCACCAAGACCGAGCCGGAGAAGTCGCTGCTCGAGCCGCTGAACAAGTCGGGCGGCCGCAACAACATGGGCCGGATCACGAGCCGCCGCCGCGGCGGCGGCCACAAGCGCCGTTACCGCAAGATCGATTTCAAGCGGTACAACAAGGCCGGCGTGCCGGCCAAGGTGGCGGCCGTCGAATACGACCCCAATCGCAGCGCGCGCATCGCTCTCCTGCACTACAGCGACGGCGAGAAGCGCTACATCCTGTGGCCGAAGGGGCTGCAGGTCGGCGACACGGTGCTGTGCGGTCCCGACGCCGCCTTCAACACCGGCAACGCGCTGCCGCTGGTCCGGATCCCACTGGGCACGCTGGTGCACAACGTGGAGTTGACCATCGGCCGCGGCGGTCAGGTGGTGCGGTCGGCCGGATCCTATGCCCAGGTGATGGCGAAAGAAGGCGAGCGGGTGACTTTGCGCCTGCCCAGCGGCGAAGTGCGCATGGTGCATTGCAACTGCTACGCCACGATCGGCGAGGTCGGCAACGCCGAGCACGAGAATGTCGTCAGCGGCAAGGCGGGCCGGACGCGCTGGCTGGGCCGGCGGCCCAAGGTGCGCGGCGTGGCGATGAACCCCGTCGACCACCCCCACGGCGGCGGCGAGGGCCGTACCAGCGGCGGCCGGCACCCGTGCACGCCCTGGGGCAAGCCGACCAAGGGCGCCAAGACGCGCAAGAAGCAGCCGTCGGACAAGATGATCGTGCGGCGGCGCAAGAAGCGGTAGAACAGGCAGGGTTCGCTATGGCCGGCGGCGGTCGCAACCGCCGCAGCGGAGGCAGAAGAGGCATGACGCGATCGATCAAAAAGGGTCCTTTCGTCGACGAGCACCTCGTCCGCAAGATCAGCGCGCTCAACAGCAAGAGCGAAAAGCGGGTCATCAAGACCTGGGCGCGGCGCTCGACGATCGTTCCCGAATTCCTGAGTCACACCATCGCCGTGCATAACGGCAAGCAGTTCATACCGGTGTACGTCCAGGAGAACATGGTGGGCCACAAGCTCGGCGAGTTCGCGCCGACGCGGACCTACCGCGGCCACACGAGCAAGAACAAGAAGAAGTAGCCTGCTGGAGGAATCACGATGGAGGCAATGGCCGTCTCCCGCTATGTCCGGATCTCGGCGCGCAAGGCGCGTCTCGTGGCCGATCTGATCCGCGGTCGAACGATTCAGGAGGCCCTGGAAATCCTGGCCCTGACGCCGAAGAAGGCGGCGCCTTTGCTGCGCAAGACCCTTCTCTCGGCGAAGGCCAATTACCAGGTCAAGAGCGACAAGGGCGCCGACCTGGCGGACACCAACTTGGTGGTCAAGGAGATCCTCGTCGACCAGGGGCCGATGCTGAAGCGAATTCGCCCCCGGGCCCAGGGCCGGGCTTATCGGATCCACAAACCGATGAGCCATTTCAAGGTCACAGTCGGCGCGCGCGATTGAACTGCGAGCCGGAACCGCGGCGGTTCCGGCGCTACGAGCGCCGCGGCGCACCAGCCCGCGGAGCCAAGGGAAGGAAGAGCATGGGTCAGAAAACGCATCCGGTCGGTTTCCGCTTGGGGATCGTCAAGGACTGGCAGTCGACCTGGTTCAGCGAGAAGCATTTCGCTGATTGGCTGCAGGAGGATCTGAAGGTCCGCAAGTACGTTCAGGCTCGCGTCGGCAGCTCCGGGATCGCCGCGATCAGGATCAAGCGATTCCGCGAGCGCGTGCATGTGATCATCGCCACCAGTCGCCCGGGCGTGGTCATCGGCCGCCGGGGGGCGCAGGCGGAGTCCTTGCGCCAGGAGTTGGAGAAGCTGACCGGCAAGAAGGTCAAGCTGGACGTCGACGAGGTGAAGAAGCCCGAACTCAGCGCGCCGTTGGTCGCCGAGCATATCGCCGTGCAACTGGCGAGCCGCGTGTCCTTCCGGCGGGCCATGAAGAAGGCGATTTCGACCGCTATGCGCATGGGCGCCAAGGGCATCAAGGTGCGCTGCGCCGGCCGACTCGGCGGCGCCGAAATGGCGCGGGTGGAGAGCTATGCCGAGGGCAGTGTGCCGCTGCACACGCTGCGGGCGGACATCGACTACGGCACCGCCACGGGGCGTTCGCAATACGGAGCCATCGGCGTCAAGGTCTGGATTTGCAAGGGCGAGGTCTTCCCCGCCGAGTTCAAGGAAAATTTGCGCAACCAGGTGGCGCGGGATCGGGCCTAGTCGCACAGGCCGGCCGGCGCGGACACGGGACGCCAGCGCGCGTCCTGCGAGAGCAGAGGACGAACAACCATGTTGATGCCGAAGCGCACGAAGTTTCGGAAGATGATGAAGGGCCGCCGCACCGGTCTGGCGCTGCGCGGTTCCAGCGTCGCCTTCGGCGATTACGGGTTGCAGGCGGTCGAGCCGGGCTGGGTCAAGAGCCGGCAGATCGAGGCCGCTCGTATCGCGATCACCCGCAAGATCAAACGCCAGGGCAAGGTCTGGATCCGGGTCTTTCCGGACAAACCCATCACGCTCAAGCCCGCCGAAACCCGCATGGGCAAGGGCAAGGGCGCGCCGGAGTACTGGGTCGCCGTGGTCAAGCCCGGTCGCATTCTCTACGAGCTCAACGGGGTCTCGGCGGAGCTGGCGAAGGAAGCCCTGCGACTCGGCGCCTCGAAGCTCCCCTTCAAGACTCGCGTCGTCAGCCGGCAGGGAGATTAGGTCATGGGCAAGAAGAAAGCGCACGATCTGCGGGATCTCACCCTCGAGGACCTGGTGAGCCTCGAGCGGGAGAGGTCCGAAGAACTGATGAATCTGCGGCTGCGGTTGAGGCTGCGGCAGATCGACAATCCCCTGTCGGTGCGGAACACCCGGCGGGAACTGGCGACCATCAAGACGGTCATCACCGAGAAGCGGAAGGCGGCGCGCTGACACCGCGCGGGCTCCCGGACGCCGGGGGTCAAGGAGTGGAACGATGGGCAGCGAACGCAACCTCAGGGCAGTGCGAATCGGCACGGTCGTTTCGGATAAGATGGACAAGACCGTGGTCGTCAAAATCAGCCGGCGGTTCCCGCACCCGCTTTACAAGCGGATCATCACGCGGTCGACCAAGCTGGTTGCGCACGACGAGGCGAACGAGTGCCGGATAGGCGACGTGGTGCGGTTGATGAGCACCCGACCCCTCTCCAAGAGCAAGCGCTGGCGGGTCGCGGAGATCATCGAGAGGGCCGAGTAAGCCCGGAGGCAGGAGCAATGATCCAGGAATTCACGCGTCTGAACATCGCGGACAACTCCGGCGCCAAGGTGGCCATGTGCATCCGTGTGCTTGGCGGATCGGGACGCCGGTATGCCCGTGTCGGCGACGTCATCGTCGCTTCGATCAAGTCGGCGATTCCCAACGGCACCGTCAAGAAGGGACAGGTCGTCAAGTGCGTGATCGTACGCACGACCAAGGAGATCGGCCGCAAGGACGGCTCCTACATCCGCTTCAGCGAGAACGCGGCCGTGGTGCTGGACGCCGAGGGCAAAGAGCCCATCGGCACGCGCATTTTCGGTCCGGTGGCCCGCGAACTGCGCGACAAGCGGTTCATGAAGATCGTCAGCCTGGCGCCGGAGGTGCTGTGATGCGGATCAAGAAGGGCGACCAGGTTCGCGTGATGGCCGGCAACGACCGGGGCAAAGAAGGCAAGGTGCTCAAGGTCTTTCCGGAAACGAACCGGGTCATCGTAGAGAAGATCAACCTGATCAAGCGGCATCAACGCCGCACGCAGACGAGCCCGCAGGGCGGCATCATCGAGAAGGAAGCGGCGATCCACGTTTCCAACGTGATGCTGGTATGCCCCAACACGAAGAAGCCGACGCGCATCGGCAAGGAAATCCTGTCCGACGGCAGCCGCGCTCGCGTCAGCAAGAAGAGCGGCGAGATGCTCAACGACTAGGATGACGGAGGATAGCCCGATGACTGCCAAGACGAAGCCCCGGTTGCGTGCGGCCTACGAGCAGGAGATCCGGCCGGCCCTGCGCGAGAAGTTCGCGTACACGAGCGTGATGCAGGTCCCGAAGCCGATGAAAGTGGTCCTTAACATGGGCCTCGGGAAGATCCCGCAGAACCCGAAGCTGCTCGAGTACGCCGTCGCCGAGTTGGAAGCGATCACCGGCCAGAAGGCCGTGCCCACGCGTGCGCGGAAATCCGTGTCGAACTTCAAGGTGCGCACGGGGATGACGGTCGGCGCCCGCGTGACGTTGCGACAAGACCGCATGTGGGAATTTCTGGACCGTTTCATCAACGTCGTGCTGCCGCGCATCCGCGACTTCCGCGGCGTGCCGGTCAAACTGAGCGGCCAGGGCGATTTCACCCTCGGCCTGAAGGACCAGCTCATCTTCCCCGAGATCGACTACGACAAGGTCGACGAGCCTCGGGGCATGAATGTGACCATCGTGACCACCGCCAGAACGGACGAAGAGGGCCGGGAGCTTCTGCGTCTGCTCGGCATGCCGTTCCGGCGCTCGTAAGGAGGAAGTGAATTGGCGCGCAAGTCGCTGATCGCCAAGGCCAACCGGCCGCCCAAGTTCAAGGTTCGCGCTTATCACCGCTGCCGGCGCTGCGGCCGCTCACGGGCCTATCTGCGGCGCTTCGGCGTCTGTCGCATCTGCTTCCGGGAACTGTCGCTGGAAGGCATGATCCCGGGCGTCAAGAAGTCCAGCTGGTAGCGTACGAGGAGAGCAGAAGCATGAGCATGACTGATCCCATCGCGGATATGCTGACCCGGATCCGCAACGGCGTCCAGGCGGGCCACCGCAAGGTGGACATTCCCGGTTCGAATCAGAAGCGGGCTCTCGCCGTGGTGCTTCAGGAGCAGGGGTATATCCAGAAGTTCGAGGAGATCGCCGACAACCCGCAAGGCACGCTGCGGTTGTACTTGAAGTACTACGAGCGCGACGGTCAGCGGACGGGCGTGATCGAAGGGATCCGTCGCGTCAGCCGGCCCGGGCGCCGCGTCTTTGCCGGCAAGGACCGGATCCCCAAGGTTTGCGGCGGCTACGGCGTCTCCATCCTGAGCACGAACCAGGGCATCCTCACCGGCCACCAATGCCGCTTGCGCGGCGTGGGCGGCGAGGTGCTCTGCGAGGTCTGGTAAGCCGTCAGTCTGCGGAGGAAGAGCAATGTCTCGCATTGGCAACAACCCCATACGCATCCCCGCCGGTGTGACGATCACCGTCGACGGCGACACCTGCGTGGTCAACGGTCCCAAGGGTGAACTGCGCCAGCATGTGCCCGCCGGGCTGGTCTACGAGCAGGCCGAGGGCAAGCTGGTGATCAGACGTCCCGACGAGAGCAAGCCCATGAAGGCCCGCCACGGTCTGGTGCGCGCGCTGATCGCCAATCAGGTGTCCGGCGTGACCAAGGGCTGGCAGAAAGTGCTCCTGATCGAAGGCGTCGGTTACCGCGCGGCGGTCAAGGGCCGGGTGCTGGACCTGCAATTGCAGTACAGCCATCCGGTGAACTACGAGATTCCCGACGGCGTGACGATCGAGTGCCCCGAGCCCACGAAGATCGTCGTCAAGGGTCTGGACAAACAGCAGGTCGGACAGGTCGCGGCGGAAATCCGCGCCTACCGCAAGCCGGAGCCTTACAAGGGCAAGGGGATCCGGTACGACGACGAGAAGATCCAGCGCAAGGCCGGCAAGGCTGCGGGCAAGTAGCGCCCGCCGGAGGTGAGTGATGAGTGAGTTCAGCAAGACCCGCCGCAGCGCCTGGCTCAAGCGCAAGCAACGCGTGGGCAAACGGCTGCATGGCACCGCGGACAAACCCCGGCTGACCGTGTACCGCAGTCATCGCCGGATTTACGCGCAGCTCGTCGACGACGATCAAGGCCGCACGCTGGTCTACGCGGATACGACCAAGGCGTCCGACTGCACGCTGCCCGAGGGCTTCGGTGGCAAGCGGGCGACGGCGTATCGCGTCGGCCGCTCGCTGGCGGAACTGGCCAAGGCCAACGGCGTCGCTCGCGTCGTTTTCGATCGCAACGGCTACCTCTACCACGGTCGCGTCGCCGCCCTGGCCCAGGGGGCCCGCGACGGAGGTCTGGAGTTCTAGAATTCTCGAGTGCCACAACCCGGCGGCAAGCCGGGGACGGGCGGACAGGAGCAGGAACCCGATGGCGGATATGAACAACAACTCTCGGCCCGGGCCGGGTCCCCGGGGTGGACGTGGCGGCGGGCATGGTCCCGGTGGTCCGGGCCGTGGTCCCGGGGGACCGGGCCGTGGGCCGGGTGGACCGGGCCGTGGTCCCGGGGGACCGGGCCGTGGGCCGGGCGGCGGGCGCGACGGCCGGCGCGGCCCGGGTGGCCAAGGCGGGCCGGGCGGCACCGGCGGCTTGCGCGGCGAGCGCGACCGGCGTGATCGCGAGCAATCCGATCTGCTCGAGAACGTCATCAACATCAACCGCGTGGCCAAGGTGGTCAAGGGCGGCCGGCGCTTCAGCTTCAGCGCCATCGTGACCGTCGGCGACGGCAAGGGCCGTGTCGGCGTTGCGCTGGGCAAGGCCAACGAGATCAGCGACGCGATCCGCAAGGCGGGCGAAGCAGCCCGCGCGGCCATGACCCGCGTGCCCATGCACGGCGAGACGATTCCCTACGAGGTGATCGGACGCTTCGGCGCCAGCCGCGTGCTCCTGAAGCCGGCCACCCCCGGTACCGGCATCATCGCCGCCGGCGGCGTGCGCGCGATTCTCGAGGCGGCTGGGATCCGCAACATCCTGACCAAGCAGCTCGGATCGCGCAATCCCAACAATGTGGTCAAGGCCACCATGGACGGTTTGCGCCAACTGCGTACGGCTCAAGACTTTGCCGCCAAGCGCGGTCTGACCGTGCCGGAAATGCTGGGCCTGGGCAAGGCGCACGCGGCGGCCGCTGCGTCGGGCTCGGCGGAGGAGGCCGTCGGCGATGAATAAGCTGAAGGTAACCCAGATTCGGAGCGTCATCGGCCGGCCGCATCCGCACCGGCGCGTGATCGCGGCCCTGGGGTTGCGGCACCATCAGATGACCGTCGTCCACGACGACACCCCGGTCATCCGCGGCATGCTGCAGAAGGTGCGGCATTTGGTCAAGGTTGAAGAGGTGAAGTAGCATGTACAAACTGAACAACATCGGGATGCCCAAGGGCGCCAACCGGGACCGGAAGCGACGGGGCCGTGGGCCGGCCTCCGGCCAGGGCAAGACCGGCGGCCGCGGGCACAAGGGCCAGAAGGCGCGCTCCGGCGGCGGCGTCCCGCCCTGGTTCGAAGGCGGCCAGATGCCATTGAACCGGCGTCTGCCCAAGCGGGGCTTCACCAACATCTTCAAGCAGCATTTCCAGGTGGTCAATCTCGACCAGCTCGCGGACCGCTTCGCGGCCGGTCAGGCGATCGACGCGCTGGCCCTGGCCGAGGCCGGCCTGATCAAGCACACCGATCGGCCGGTCAAGCTGTTGGCCCGCGGCGGCATCGAGCTGCAGGTGCGCATCGAAGTGGACCGCGCCAGCCAAGCCGCCATCGCGGCGGTCGAGGCTGCCGGCGGCACGGTGACCCTGAAGCAGTAGTGAACACGGAGCCCGTAGACGCGCACAACCAGTAAAGGAAGCAGCCTTGAATATTACTGGCAGCTACCGCTCGATGTTCAAGATCCCTGAATTGAAGCGGCGGATCCTGTTCTCGGCCATGATCCTGGCGATCTATCGGCTGGGGAGCCACATCCCCGTGCCCGGCATCGATCGTGTGGCGATGGCCGACTTCTTCGCCGGCCTGCAGGGGACCTTCGCCGGGCTATACGACATGTTCGCCGGCGGCAACCTGAGCAATGCCACCATCTTCGCCCTTGGCATCATGCCCTACATCAGCGCGTCGATCATCCTGCAGCTTCTGCAGGCGGTGGTCCCGTACTTCGAGAAGCTGGCCAAGGAGGGCGAGGAAGGTCGCAAGAAGCTTACCCAGATCACCCGCTACGGCACCGTCGGGCTGGCCTTGGTCCAGAGCTTCGGCATGAGCTTCGCTGTCGAGGGCCTGGGCCTGGTCGCAGCGCCCGGCCTGGGGTTCCAGCTCATGTTCGTGCTGACGTTGACCACGGGCACGATCCTGGTCATGTGGCTCGGCGAACAGATCACCGAACGCGGCATCGGCAACGGGATCTCGCTGATCATCTTCATCGGTATCGTGGCCCGCTACCCGGCCGACACCCTGCGCACCTTGAGCATGCTCCAAGACGGCAGCATGCACTGGTTCAAGATGATTCTGGTGCTGGTGTTCATGCTGGCGGTCATCGCCGGCATCATCGCGATCACCCAAGGGCAGCGGAAGATCCCGGTGCAGTACGCGAAGAAGATCGTCGGTCGACGAGTATACGGCGGCGCGAGCACGCATATTCCACTGCGGGTCAATACCGCCGGCGTGATCCCGATCATCTTCGCGCAGTCGATCATCATGTTCCCGGCCACGTTGGGCAACTTCTTCCCAGAAAACGAGTTCTGGCAGTCGCTGAGCCGGCTCTTCACGCCGCCGCACGCGCTCTACGTCTTCTTCTATTCGGCCCTGATCATTCTGTTCGCCTATTTCTACACGGCGGTGATCCTGAACCCGCGGGACGTGGCGGACAACCTGAAGAAGAACAGCGGATTCATCCCAGGCGTGCGTCCCGGCAACCGGACCGCCGAGTACATCGACCGCGTGTTGACGCGCGTCACGCTGCCCGGCGCCGTGTTCCTGGCCGCGATCGCGATTCTGCCAGACCTGATGATCTACTACCTGAACGTGCCGTTCTATTTCGGCGGGACGGGGCTCTTGATCGTCGTCGGCGTGGCCCTGGACACGTTGCAGCAGATCGAGTCGCATCTGGTGATGCGGCACTATGACGGGTTCATGAACAAGGGTCGCCTGCGGGCGCGGAGAACGTGACGTGAATCTTGTGCTCATGGGACCGCCCGGCGTCGGCAAAGGGACGCAGGCCGCTGGTTTAGCGGCGCGGTACCAGATTCAGCACATCGCAACCGGCAACATCCTGCGGGCGGCGGTGCACAGCGGCACCGCGCTGGGCAAGCAGGTCGCTGGTGTTTTGCATGCCGGCCGTCTGGTCTCCGACTCGCTGATGATCGACCTCATCCGGGATTACCTGACCCAGGACGAGGCTCACCCCGGCTGGCTCTTGGATGGATTTCCGCGGACGGTGCACCAGGCCGAGTCCTTGCGCGAATTGCTCGAGGAACTCGACCAGACGATCCACGCGGTCGTGGTCCTGTCGGTTCCGGAGCATGTGCTCGTGGAGCGGTTGGCGGGGCGTTTGAGCTGCAAGGCCTGCGGTGCGACGACCAGCCACGACGCCCTGCCGGCGGGCGCCGATTCGCCCTGTCCGGTCTGCGGCCGCAACGCGTTGTTCGTGCGCGAGGACGACCAGGAGGCGACAGTGCGCCGGCGGCTGGAAGTGTATCGGCTGCAGACCGATCCGGTCGTGGCGGTGCTGGAACGTTATTACCCGGTGCGGCAGGTCTCGGGACTCGGCGCGCCGGCGGAGGTGGCGGAAAGGCTGCACGGTGTCTTGGGCTAAGTTGAAGATCAGGCACAAGACGCCGGAGCAGATTGACAAGATGGCGGCCAGCGGCAAGATTCTGGCGGCCGTCATCATGGACTTGCGCGAACGCGTGCGCCCGGGGGTGACCACGGGCGAGTTGGATCGCTGGCTGGAGAGCAGGATCCGTGATGCCGGGTGCATCCCCTCATTCAAGGGATACCACGGCTTCCCGGCGGCAGCCTGCATCTCGGTCAACGAAGAGGTGGTGCACGGCATTCCGGGCGAGCGGGTGTTGCAGGACGGCGACATCGTCGGGATCGATCTCGGGCTGATCAAGGACGGCTGGCACGCCGATTCCGCCGAGACGCTCGCCGTGGGCGACATCGACGCCGAGGCTACGCGGTTGCTGCAGGTGACCGAAACGGCGCTCTGGGAGGCGATCGCCGCCATCGCGCCGGGCAAGCGGCTTTCGGTGATCGGCGCGACCATCGAGCAATTGGCGGCCGCAGCCGGGTTTTCCGTGGTGGAGTCCCTCGTGGGACACGGCATTGGGCAGGAGATGCACGAAGATCCGCAAGTGCCGAATTACCGGTGCTTCAGCATGCCCGATCCGCTCATGGAGGAGGGGCTGGTCATCGCGATCGAGCCGATGATCAACGCGGGCACCAAGCGGGTCGTGACCTTGGCGGACGGATGGACGGTCGTGACGGCTGATCGCAAGCTTTCGGCTCATTTCGAGCACACGGTGGCCGTGACGGCCGCCGGGCCCAGGGTGTTGACCGAGCGGCCCCGCCGGACGTCGCAAGGAGTGCGTTGACATGGCGAAGGAAGAGGGAATCAGCGTCGAGGGAATCGTGATCGAGGCTCTGCCCAACGCCATGTTCCGGGTGGAACTCGAAAACGGCCACGTGGTGCTTGCCCACGTTTCCGGCAAGATGCGCATGCATTTCATCCGCATCCTGCCCGGGGACAAGGTGACCGTCGAGCTGTCTCCCTACGACCTGACCCGCGGGCGCATCACCTACCGGTACAAGTAGGGCGGCCCTAGGAGGCATCATGAAGGTACGCAGTTCCGTGAAGAAGATTTGCCCCAAGTGCAAGATCATCCGCCGCAAGAACGTGGTCCGGGTCATCTGCATCAATCGGCGCCACAAGCAGCGCCAGGGGTAGGATGACGGCCGGCCGCAGCTCGGTTCGCTGGGCCCGCCCGGTCGCTGGTTGGTTGACGAAAGGAGCCAGGAAGTGGCACGCATCGCCGGCGTCGATATCCCGAACGAGAAACGGGTGGCGACGTCCCTGACTTACATCTATGGGATCGGCCCGGTCCGCGCGGTGGAGATCTGCCGCAAAGCCGATATCGATCCCGAGTTGAAGACCAGGGATTTGAACGAGGATCAGACCCGCCGCATCATCGGCATCATCGACAAGGACTACCAGGTCGAGGGCTCGCTGCGGACGGAAGTCTCGATGAACATCCAACGGCTGATGGACATCGGCTGTTACCGGGGTCTGCGGCACCGGCGCAAGTTGCCGTGCCGGGGCCAGAACACCAAGAACAACGCGCGCACCCGCAAGGGACCGCGATCGCGGCCAGGCGCCAAGAAGAAGTAACTGGGAGGTGACGAGTGGCTACGGCCAAAGATAAACGCGCCAAGGTTCGCAAGACCAAGAAGCGCAAGTACGACGCGGTGGGTGTGGCCCACATCAAGTCGAGTTTCAACAACACGTTGATCACGATGACCGACCTGCAGGGCAACGTGCTCACCTGGTCCAGCGGCGGCCACCAGGGCCGCTACAAGGGCAGCCGCAAGTCGACGGCGTTCGCCGCTCAGCTTGCCGCCCGTTTCTGCGCCCAGGAAATGATCCAGGGCGGCATGAAGAAGGTCGAGTGTTGGGTGAAGGGCCCGGGTTCCGGCCGTGAAGCCGCCGTGCGCAGCCTCAAGGCCGAGGGCCTGGACGTGATTCGCATCAAGGATTGCAGCGCGATCCCGCACAACGGCTGCCGCCCGACGAAGCGGCGCCGCATGTAACAGTAGGCAATTCAGGGCGCTGCGGCCGCGTGCCGCCGAGCGCCGCGGAGGTCTCATTTCAATGGCAAGGTACACGGAAGCGAAGTGCAAGCTTTGCCGCCGCGAGGGGATGAAGCTCTTCCTGAAAGGCGAGCGCTGCTATTCGGGCAGTTGCGCCATGGAGCGCCGGCCGTACTCGCCGGGCCAGCATGGCCGCCGCCGCGGGCGTAAACCCTCGGACTACAAGCTCCAATTGCGTGAGAAGCAAAAGGTGCGTTCGATCTACGGCGTCCTGGAACGACAGTTCCGGCTGTACTACGCCGAGGCGAACCGCCGCAGTGGTCCGACGGGTGAGAACCTCTTCAATCTTCTCGAGAAGCGGCTCGACAATGTCGTCTACCGCCTGGGACTGGCGCCCTCGCGGGACGCCGCCCGGCAGCTTGTCTGCCACAAGCACGTGCTGCTCGACAGCAAGGTCTGCAACATCCCCAGTGCCAGTGTGCGGCTGGGCCAGCAAGTGAGCATCCGGCCCAAGAGTAGGAATATCCCCATGGTCGTGGAAGCGGTCAAGAACACAGCCCGGCGCGAGCGACTGCCCTTCGTGATGATCGATGAGCAGAACTTGTCGGGTACGCTCGTTGCCGAGCCGCAGCTCAGCGACCTGCCGATTCCGATCCAGGAAAACCTGATCGTGGAGCTCTACTCGAAGGTCTAGTCTGGCTCTTGAGCGGAAGGGATGAACAGTATGCGCTGGGTCAACATGTTGATGCCCGACGGGGTCAAAGTCATCAAGGAAACGCAGACCGCGACCTATGCTGAGCTGGAGATCGCGCCGTTGGAGGGCGGGTTCGGGCACACCCTGGGGACCGCCCTGCGGCGGACGTTGCTTTCCAGCATTCACGGGCACGCCATCACGGCGGTCAAGATCGAGGGCGTGCAGCACGAGCTGAGCACGTTGCCCAACGTGCTCGAGGACGTCACCGACATCGTCCTGAACCTTAAGCAAGTCGTGTTCGGGCTTGCCGACGCTCCGTCCGGTTGGGCGATCCTCGAAGCGAGCGAGCCAGGACCGGTAACGGCCGGCATGATCCAGGGACATCCGGACCTCGTCGTCTGCAACCCGGATCTTGTGATCTGCCGCCTCACCGAGGCCGGCAAATTCTCGGCGCGGCTCTACGTCGACGTCGGCCGCGGCTACGTCGATCGCGAGGTGCATGAGGTTCCCGATGAGGTGATCGGCGTCATCCGCGTGGACGCCAACTATTCGCCGGTCAAAAAGGTCGCTTACCGCGTGCAGGACACCCGCGTCGGCCAGCGGACCGACTACGACAAGCTGGTGCTGGAGATCACCACCAACGGCGCCGTCAAGCCGGAGGACGCCGTCGGTTTCGCCGCGAAACTGCTGAAGGACCACTTCCAGATCTTCATCAACTTCGACGAAGCGCCGATCGACGCCCAGGAGGCCGAGGTCGACGAGGAGCAGCAGCGCCAGATCGAGCTGCTGACGCGCACTGTGGAGGAGCTGGAGCTCTCGGTGCGCTCGGCGAACTGCCTCAAGAGCGGCAATATTTACACCATCTACGATCTCGTGACCAAGACCGAGAACGAGATGCTGAAGTTCCGGAATTTCGGCCGCAAGAGCCTGAACGAAATCGCGGAGATCCTGGAGGGCATGAGCCTTGGCTTCGGGATGACGTTCGACGAAGAAATCGCGCAACAGGTCAAGACCAGGACCGCAGGCTAAGGATGGAGTATCATGCGTCACAATTTTAGCGGGCGTAAACTGAACCGCACCGCGTCGCATCGTAAAATGTTGCAGCGCAACCTGGTGACGGCCCTCTTCGAGCACGAGCGCATCCAAACGACGGTCATCAAGGCCAAGGAGACGCGTTCGCTGGCCGAACGGTTGATCACGTTCGCCAAGCGCGGCGATTTGCACGCCCGGCGCCTGGCGGCTCGCAAGGTCAACGACCCGCAGATCCTGCGGAAACTGTTCGACGAGATCGGGCCGCGTTTCACCGAGCGGCGCGGCGGTTACACACGCATCCTCAAGCTGAGCGGCACGCGGTTGGGCGACGGCGCCGAACTGGCGATCCTGGAGCTGGTCGACAGCACGGTTCGGCCCAAGTCGCTGGATACCAAGAAGCGCCAGCGGGCGCGCCGCATTCTCAAAGCCGAGGAGAAGGCCGAGGCTGTGGCCGCCTTGCAGGATGCCGCCGCCGAGAAGGAGCGCGCCGCGGAGGAGCCCGCAGACGGCGAGGCCGACACCGAGGAGCCCAAGTAGAGAACGAACGGATTGGTACGTCCCGGCGCGGGCCTACTACCGCGCCGGGACGTTTTTTCCGTGCGGGGTTCGGGATCCGCGGCGGGATTTTCCTTTCCTGGACAATCGCCGCCCGCGGTTTGATCTTTCTTCGCGATGACCGCTGCGCCAGCCGCCGTCACAGCGACGCGTGAGTCCCGCAAACCGAAAGGACGCCATGCAGGCACGGACGCTCTTCACCGCCGGCATCACCGGAACCGGCATGTCCTTCCCCGACAAGGTGGTCACCAACCATGACTTCGAGCGGATCGTGGAGACCAGCGATGCCTGGATCGTCGAGAGGACGGGCATCAAAGAACGACGCCTCTGCGAGCCCGGCGTGCCGGCTTCGGTGCACGGCATCGCCGCGGCGCGCCAGGCCATGGCGATGGCCAAGGCCGCGCCGGAAGAGATCGACCTGATCGTCGTGCCGACGGTGACCCCGGACATGATGTTCCCGAGCACGTGCTGCGTCATCCAAGATGCCCTCGGCTGTAAGAATGCCTGGGGCTACGATCTGGTGGCCGCCTGCAGCGGTTTCGTCTTCGCTTTGCAGACCGCGCGCGCGCAGATCGAATCGGGCGCGGTGCGCAAGGCGTTGGTCATCGGCACCGAGGTCATGTCGTCGATTATGGACCCGACCGACCGCAACACCTGCGTCCTCTTCGGCGACGGCGCCGGGGCGGTGGTCGTCGAGCGCATGCCGACGGGCCAGGCCGGCATCATCGATCACGTCCACTTCATCGACGGCGAGGGCGCCAAGTTTCTCTACATGCCGGCCGGCGGCAGCCTGCACCCGGCCACGGCCGAGACGGTGGCCAAGCGGATGCACTACATCCACCAGGAAGGCCGCGATGTTTTCAAGGCCGCCGTCAAGGGCATGGCCGGCGTGACCAAGGATATTCTCGAACGCAACGGTTTCTCCGGCGAGCAGGTCAAGCTCTTCGTGCCGCACCAGGCCAATCTGCGCATCATCGAGGCCGTCCAGAAGCGCGTTGGCTTGCGCGACGAGCAGGTCGCCGTCACGATCGACCGTTTCGGCAACACGACTAGTGCGACCATCCCCTCGGCTCTGCATATTTATCAGGAGCAGGGCACGCTGCAGCCCGGCGATCTCGTGGTGCTCTGCGCATTCGGCGCGGGGTTCACCTGGGGTGCCACCTTGCTGCGCTGGACGGTCGCAGCCTGAGTCCGCGCCGCGCCGAAGCGCGGTCCGTTGCCGGCGGCGGCCGCCCGCGGGAGAGGTCATGATCGAGGTCCGCCATTTGACCCGGTCCTATGGCGCGACCCTCGCTCTGGACGATGTGAGCTTTCACATCGGCCGCGGCGAGGTCGTCGGCTTTTTGGGGCCCAACGGCGCCGGGAAATCCACCTGCATGAAGATCTTGACGGGCAGCCTCGCCCCCGGGGGCGGCCAGGTGCGCCTCGGCGGTCTGGATGTGAGCGCGGCGCCGGTGGCCGCCCGCCGCCAGGTCGGGTTCCTGCCGGAGGCGGTGCCGCTCTATCCGGAGAGTTCCGTGCGGGACTTTTTGTTCTTCGTGGCGGAGCTCAAAGATCTGCCGCGCGACGCCATCGCCGAGCAGGTGGCTCGCATCATGGACCGCTGCGGCTTGCTCACGGTGGCCGACCGGCTTGTCGGCCATCTCTCGCGGGGATACCGCCAGCGCACCGGCCTGGCGCAGGCGCTGGTCGGCGATCCGCCGATTCTGATCCTGGACGAACCCACCACCGGCCTGGATCCGCACCAGATCGTCGAGATCCGGCAGTTGATCCGGGGTTTCCGCGGCGAGAAGACCGTTCTCTTGTCCAGCCACATCCTGGCCGAGGTCGGGCAGATCTGCGACCGCGTGCTGATCCTCGACAACGGGCGCTTGGTGGGGGAGGACCGGGCGGAGAATCTGGTCGACGCGGCGGGGACCGCCACCGTGCGCCTCACCTGGGAAGGCAGCCGCGAGGAGGTGGGCAAGGCGCTCGCCGCGGTCGTCGGCGAGGACGCGGTGCGCCTGACGGCGACCGGCGCCGAGGTCGCCATCGCCGGCAATCCCGTGGAGATCAAGCCGAAGCTCGTCGAATCGGTGCTGCGGGCCGGGGGCAGGCTGCAGGGCCTGGAGGACCGCGGCCCCACCCTGGAAGACCTCTTTCTGCGTTTGACCGGCGCCGATGCCGGCGCGCGCACGGCGGACGGGTTCCGAACCTCGCCGGCGGCGTCGCCGCAGTCGCCGCCGCTGCCGGATTCCGATGAGGTGCCAATGTGAGGCAGATCCTGGCGATCGCCCGGCGCGAATGGCGGGCCTATTGCGCGAGCACCCAGGCGCCGGTGATCACCGCCGGCTTCCTCGTCCTCTGCGGTCTGTTCTATTACCTCCTGGTCGGTGGCTACGCCGATCAGAGCCTGGCCACCCTGCGCAGCGGCCGGCCGGTCTTTTTGAATCTGCACGTCGGCATCTTCCATCGTCTGTACGGCTACGTGGTGCTGTTTCTGCTGTTCTTGCTGCCGGCGGTGACCATGCGCCTGGTGAGCGCGGAGTACCGCAGCGGACGCTACGACCTGATCACGAGCTGGCCGGTCAGCGAACGGCAGTGGATCCTCGGCAAGTGGCTCTCGGCGGTGGCCGTGGCGAAGGTGCTCCTGCTGGGCACGCTCTTCTATTTCTTGCTGATCTGGGGCCTGGGGCGGTTGGCCGATCCGCCGGTGACGCCGCAATGGCAGCCGCTGTTGACCGCGTTGATCGGTCTTGCGCTGCTGGCCGGCACCGTCGCGGCCTGGGGCCTGGCGGCCTCGGCGCTGCTCAGCCACCAGGCCGGCGCGTACTTCCTCGGTTTCGCGACGGTGCTGTGCTTCTTCCTGGTCGGCCAGCTCGCGCCCAGCCTGCCTCTCCCGCTCAACATCATCGCGGCCCAGCTCGCGCTGGGCGAGCATTTCCTGCGCTTCGCCGGCGGCGTCATCGACAGCCGCGACGTTGTCTACTATCTGGGCCTGACGGCGGTGGGCCTGGCGGCCGCCGAGGCGGCGCTCGCCGGCCGCAGGCTGGCGACCGGCCGCCGCGCCAGGGTGTGGCTGCGGGTGCTGGCGGTCTTGGCGGTGGCGGTCTTTCTGCAGGCGGTGGCGGTGCGGCGCCCGTTGCGCGTCGACCTGACGCCAGATCGCCTCTACAGCCTGGCGCCGCAGACCGAGCGGATCCTGACCGTGCTAGACCGCGCTCGCCAGGCGCCGGATGGCACGGGGACACTGCCGCCGCCTGTGGTCGAGGTCCTGGCGTTCTACCAATATCGGGACGGCTCGCAGCAGGGCATGCAGGCGCTGTTGCAGTCGTTTGCCGACCGCACGCCACGTTTCCGCTACCAGCTCATCGATCCCGATCTGGAGCCGGACCTCGTGCGCGAGCACGGCATTACCGCGACCCGGACGGTGATCGTCACCTGCGAGGGCCGGCGCTGGCACCTGCTGGAGCCGGACGAAAGCCAGCTCGCCAGCGCGGTATACCGTCTGGCCACCGACACGCGGCCGGTCGTGTACTGGATGCTGGGCCACGGCGAGGTCCGCCTCGATCTCGAGGAATCCGGCGGCGCGTCGGCGCTCGCCGAGATCCTCGACGACACCGGCTACGCGGTGCGGCCGCTGGTCTTGCCCCAGCGCCTGCGTCTGCTGGACGACGCCGCCGTCGTGGTGTGGGCAGGGCCGAAGCTCGATCCTTCGGACGCGGTGCTCGAGCTCCTCGACCGCTACCTCGCGGCCGGCGGCGCCATGGCCTGTTTCTTTGGACCGGACACGCCGCCTGCGCTGCGGCGATGGACCGAACGCTATAACGTGCGGCAGCTCAACGACGTGGTCGTCTCGCCCAGTCGCGAGAGCGCGCTGGCCGGCGTCGGCCTGCGGACCGTGACCGTGGTCGACGACTACGGCGGCCATCCGGCGGTCAGCCGGCTCACCGGCATGGCCACGACGTTCCATCTGGTCCAAACGTTGGGACCCGTGCAGCCCACGTGGCCGGGGGTCACCGGCGAGGCCTTGCTCTTGACCGGTCCCGATACCTGGGGCGAGACCGATCTGGCGACGCGCTACAGCGGCCAGCCGAGTTTCGACGCCGCGGCGGACCATCCGGGCCCGCGTCCGTTCGCCGTCGCGCTCACCGTCGCGCCGCCCGCGGCGGCGGCCGATTCGCTGGCCTCCGGCGACCCTGCCGCGGCGGCAGCGGAGTCGCCGCCCGCGCCGGCTGGGCGGTTGATCCTGATCGGCAACGCCAGTGTCGTGACCAATGCGAACATCAATCTTTACGGCAATCGCGACCTCGTCCTGAACTTGATGGGCTGGCTGGTCGAGGAAGAAGATCTGCTCGGCATCCGGGGCCGCCGGCGCAGTTTCCAGCCTCTGCTGCTGAGCGCGACGACGCGCCACGGACTGGGCTGGCTATCGGTGCTGGTGTGGCCGGGTCTGGTGGGCACGGTCTGGACGATCGCGGTGCTGACCCGCAGCCGGAGGCGCTGACATGGGGCGCTGGATCTTGCGCATCGCGCTTGGGCTTGTCGTCATCGCGGCCGGGATCGGCTTGTGGCGGTGGTCCGGCACCGGCGCGCGCGCGCCCGATCTGTTGTTCGGCAGCGCGCTGTTCCATTTCTCGCCGGCCGAGGTCGAATCGCTCGAGGTGCGACGCCTCGCCGGGACGACCGTCCTGCGCCGCGACGCAGCGGGCCGTTGGATGCTCACCGGGCTTGTCAACGACCTCGTGCACGAGGAGCGGGCCGTCGCGGTGCTCGCCGCGCTCGTCAGCGGCGACGGATACGCGGAACTGCCGGGCACCGAGCCGGACGAGCGGCGCTTCGGCTTCGGCAACGAGACGTGGCTGGAGATCGTTTTCCACCTGCGCGGGGGTGGTCGCGAGCGCATTGCGCTGGGCGACGCCAATCCGGTGGCCGAAATGATCTACGCCAGCGGCGCGGGCCGTCGCCACGTTTTCGGTGTCGGAGGCGACTATTACACCGTGGCCGCGCGCCTGCCGGACAACCTGCGCCTGCCGCGCCTCTTGCCGCCGCTGCGCGCCGCCGACGCGGATTCCCTGCGCATCGATCGCCGGGGCGCCGGATCGGTGGTCTGCGCGAACTTCGGCGACGAGCGCTGGTGGCTGCGCCTGCCGGGCGGCACCGCGGTGCCGGCGGGCAAGTCGGAGCGTTACCATAGCCGGTATGCGGACCGCCGTCTCGAGCGCGGGGGCGCCACGTGGTTGCTGGCCGACGTGCGGCGCATCCGCGAGATCGTCTTTCGCGCGACCGATACCGCGCTCGTGTCTTTTCCGGAGCCGGATCAAGATGCACCGGATCAACTCGCCGAGTATGGACTGCTGCCTTTTTATCGCGGTCTGACCATCTACGCGGCCGGCGGCGACAGCCTGCGCGTCGAGTTCGGTGAGCAACGGGGCGAACCTTTGCGGGTGGTGCCGGCGCGCCGCCAGGGAACTCTGGTCATCGCGCGGGCCGAGGCCCTGTGGCCGCTGGAGGGATCGCTCCAGGAGTTCATCGAACTGGGAGCCTTGAGCTTCCGGCCCGAAGCGGCCGACAGCTTCCGCGTAGACGAACCGTCGCGACCGTTACTCTGGGCCCGGCGGGCGGCCGCTTCGCGGGGGTGGGAGCCGATTGTGCCGGAAGGTTGGCGTCTGACCTTCGGGCGCGAGGACACGGCCAACCACCTGGCCGATCTTCAGATGAATCTGGACCGCCTGGAATGCCTGGACGTCATGGCGCCGGCGCCTGCGGACCCCTTGCAAAGCGACGAACGCTGGCGCCTGCGGGCCTGGCTGCCAGGCGGCCGGGTCTACGAGGTCTGGCTGGGCCGGGTCGCTGGTGACGGCCGCCCGGTCGTCTGGGAGCCGCATGATGGCAAATGTCTGGAGATCCCGCCGCAGATGCTGATCAGCCTGCGCAATATGCGCCGCCACCTGCAGCCGATTTGATCGAGGACAGGTCCGGCCGCGTCAATCCCGATCAGTCAATGGATCGCTCCGCCGGCAACGCGCCAGCCTCCGCCGGCGCCGTCATCCGCCACGGCGCGTTGTGCCAGGTCGGCGCCTCGTTACTGAGCGAGGCGACCTCTGCGGGTGCCGGCCGCGGCTCCTGCAGTTCGGTGAGGGCGGTGTCGTAGGCGTACCGCAGGGCCAGGAAACCCGTCAGTTCCGCGTCCGGGACCGGCTCGGCGGGCGGCAGCTTCAGCGTGCGGGGATTGACGAACTGGCCGCTCTTCTTCACCCGGAAATCCAGGTGCGGCCCGGTGGCATAGCCGGTGGCGCCGACATAACCGACGACCTGGCCCTGGCGGACCCGCGAGCCAACCTTCAGCCCCGGCGCGAAGCGCGAGAAATGCAGGTAGTAGGTCTCATATTCCCGGTTGGTGTGGCGCAGGCGCATGTAGCGGCCGTTGGCCTTGTCGTAGCCCATGTCGGCGACCGTGCCGTCGCCCGCCGCCCAGACCGGCGTGCCGATCGGCGCGGCGTAGTCGATCCCCAGATGCGGCATGTTGCGTCCGAGGACCGGATGGCGGCGGTTATAACTGAATCCGCTGGAGATACGGGAGTAGTTCAACGGCGCACGCAACAGTTGTTTTTGCAGATTCCGGCCTTCGCGGTCGAAGTATCCGGCCTTGCCGTCGACGAGGGTGTAGCGGTAGGCGGCCAGATCGCGGCCACTGCCCCGATAGCTGCAGGTCATGATCGGGCCGGTGCGGACGTACTGGCCGTCCTTGTAGATTTCCTCGTAGACAATGCGGAACAGGTCGCCGCGGCGGGGGTCGCGGTTGAAATCGAGGTCCCAGCCCAGGATGTCGTTCATCTTGGCCGCCAGGTCCAGGGGAGCACCACAGTTCTGGAGGCTCTCGTAAAGGCTGGTCTCGATGGCGCCGCCGATGCCGACGACCCGCCGCTCGACCGGATACGAGCCCATCACCTGGGCAAACGAACCGTCTTCCTGGCGCTCGTACCTCACCCAGCTCTCGAGGTCCAGATCGAAGCCGAAAGAGCTTAATTGGTTGTCTGTATTCAATACGATCTGGAATTGTTCGCCCGCGCGAACCTTGCGCAGGTCGCGGAACGGTTTGACGCCGGCGACCAAGGCCATGATATCGGTGTGCTGGGCACCGGCCGCCGCCATGGCCTGATAGAGGGTCTGGTTCCGTTGGATCACGAGGTCGAGGTTTTGCGCGAGGTTAGGCCCGGCCGGCCCGGTCTCGACGACGGCCGGCCACGCCGGTGGCACGAGCGGCAGATCCGGTGGCAGATGCTCGATCGGCCCGCCCGCTCCGAGAGCGACCACCGGGTCACCCCCGACGGCGACGGCCGGCTGCGGAACATCACGGGCAGACAGGAACCAGAACGCGCTGAAAAGCAACGCCAGGACCAGGGTCAGGGCCAGAAATCGTTGCATACCGCCTCGAAAAGCGCCCTGAGGCGCCGGTTTGGCCGGAGTCTTGCAAAGAACAACCCAGTCCGGCCCGGATCGCAAGGTTTTTCTGCAAGCGGCGGGCCGACACCCAGGGAGGACCCGCATGCGCTTGTTATCCTTGAGCCTGTCCTTCTGCCTGCTGGCGGGCGGCTTGGTTGGCGTCCGCGCCGCCGAGATCCTGCGCGAAGAAACCGGCGTGGCAGGCTTGAACTTCGGATCCTGTGTCAGCGCCCTGGAAGACCAGAACAACGACGGCGCGTGGGAACTGCTCATCGGCGCGCCCGGATTCCAGGCCTCCGGCCAGGATGCAGGGCGCGTCTATCTCTGGTTCGGCGGGACAGCGACTCGCTTGAGCGCGGACCGCACGTGGACCGGCTCCGGCGGCGAGCGATTCGGGTACTCCGTGGCGCGCATCGGCGACGTCAACGGCGACGGCAAGGGGGACTTCGCCGTCGGCGCGCCCTACGCCAACAATGCCGGCAGCGAAGCCGGCCGGGTCTATATCTTCTATGGCGGCAATCCGATCTCCGCCGCGCCCGACGTGACGCTCGAGGGGCGGCGCGCCGGCGAACGGTTCGGCTGGTCGGTGGCGGCGGTCGGCGACTTCAACGGCGACGGCCGCGACGATTTCGTCGTCGGCGCTCCGTTCAGCAACGCGGGTGCGCTCGAGAACGGAGCTGCCTACGTGTACTACGGCCGCAGCGGCGGCCCCAACACCACACCGGACCTCGAGTTGACCGGCGCGTTGGCGTACGAGCGATTCGGCTGGTCAGTGGCCGGCGTCGATCGCTTTCTCGGCGGCACCGCGCGTTGCGTGGCGGTCGGAGCGCCCAGCACGGGTTCGGGCGCGGGCAGCCGGCAAGGCGCCGTCTACGTGTATCAGGGTACGACGAGTCCGAATCCCGGCCCGAACACGACGGCCGACCTGACTCTCGCCTCCAACGCCACGGTCACGGCCGACAATGCCTTCGGCTACAGCGTGGCCGGCATCGGCAATTTCGGCGGCGACAGTACGCCCGACATCGCGGTCGGAATCCCGTACTACAGCGGCGGCGCGCTCAATCGCGGTCGCGTGGAGATCTTCTTCGGTGGGATCGGGGCCGATGGCACGGCTGACCGCTACGCCAACGGCGCCAACGCCAGCGACCGATTCGGCTGGTCGGTGGCCGGGATCGGCGACGTGGTCGGCTCGACCGCCGCCGACGTCGTCATCGGCGCTCCCTACGACAACACCGATGGCGCAAGCGCGGGCCGCGCCTTCCTCTGGAGCGGCGGTTCGAGCAGCGTGGAGAACGCGGGCACCTTGCCCGTGGTCAATCGCGGTGCGCTCTCGCCGGGGACGGCGGCGAACGATCTGTTCGGTTCCTGGTGCGCCTGGGCCGGCGATTTCGACGGCGACGGCCAGGACGACTACGCGATCGGCGCGCCGGCCGGCAACATCAGCAACAATGCGACGGCCGGCTGGGTGCGTCTGGTCGACAGCAGCGGCCTGACGGTGCCGGTGCAACTCGGCGCCTGGACCTGCGCCTGGACCGGCGGCGGCGCCGTGGCGGCCACGCTGGACGTCTTCGGCGACGCGCAGAGCATCGCGCGCGTGGTCTTCGAGCGAAGCGACACGGCCGACGGTCTCACCGAAGTGTTGCACGACGGTCCGACGGCTGCCGGCAGTGCCGCGGCCCTGAGCGGACACAGCTTGCAGCTGCTGGACGCGCACGCGGCTTACCAGGTGCGCGGCGAACCCATGTACGCCGTCGAGGTGCAGCTTGCCGGCGGCGAAGTCCTGACCCTGGCCAACCTGGCCGGTCCCGGCGGACCGGTCCCGGCGGCGGTCGTGCGGCTTCTGCCGCCGCAGCCGAATCCGTTCAACCCCCGGACCACCCTGCGCTTCCAGGCGCCGCACGGAGCGGCCGTATCCCTGCGCCTCTACGATCTGCGCGGCCGCGCCGTGCGGACCCTGTTCTCGGCCGCCGCCGACGGCACCTGGCAGCAGGCGATCTGGGACGGACGCAACGAGTCGGGCGCCGACCAGGCGGCCGGCATCTACCTCGCCCGCCTGCAGGTGGGGTACCTCCAGCGGACGGTGCGCGTCGTGCTGGTGCGGTAGCGGCCGGCCCAGCCACCGATCAGAAGATCTTCTCTACCTGCACCCGCCGGTCCGCAACCAGGGACCCCTTTTCGCAGGACGCTGCGTCCAGTAGCACGGCGTTGCCTGGAGCCGCCGGCCCGGCCGGCAGCTGCACCGAGCGGATGCCGCCCAGCCACCAGCGGTCGTCAGCCACGTAGACCAGGTCGCTCTCGGCGACGGCGAGATCGTCCATGACCTGGCGCGGCAGGCGCACGCGGCCGCCGGCGCTCGGGTCAGCGACGAGCGCCAGTCCTGCGACCGTATGTCGCCGCCCGCGCCGAAAGTTCGGCAGCCCGCCCTTGAACCAAGCCATCGCCGCGTCCAGCGAGAAGACCGTCAGGCCGCGGATCTTCTCGGGCGCCGGCTGCGGCGTGACCAGGGTGACGCCGGCGCCGATCGCCGCCGTGACGACCACGCCGAACAGCCCCCGAAAGAGCGAATAGTTCGGCTCGATGCCGTCCGGCGGTGAGGCGAGCACGAAGTCGCTCACCGGGGTGATCCACTGGGGGAAACGCAAGCTGAGCAGATTGAGGGCGCTGCCTGCGATCATCGCCACCGAGGCGGCGGTCGCGTTGAAACGCGGCCAGAACGCGCCCATGAAGATGACCGTAACCATGGCCGGAATGATGACCATGATCCCCTTGTAATGCAGGTTGAACAAATCGGCCTGCATGGTGGTGAACAGCCACACCAGCAGCAGCCCGACCCCGGTGGCGGCGGCGGAGATCCAGCGCGCGACGGCCAGGTAATGCTTCTCGCTGCGCGGTGTGCGCACGAAGCGGCGGTAGAGGTCGTTCACGCCGATGGCGGCGCAGGCGTTGATCAGGGTGTCGACGGTAGACATCAGCGCCGCGAGCAAGGCGGCCATGATGAAGCCGAAGACATAGACGTTCTGATGCATCACTGTCCAGAGCACGGTCGTGAACGTGTGGTAGGTGTCGGCCAACTCGAAGGGTACGAGGCCCTCGGCGGCGCCTTTGGTAACCATCGCGCGGCCGATCCAGCCGGCGCAACTGACCACGATCGCCGACAGCGGCAGCAAGAATACCACGTTCGCGAGGGCGGCCTTGCGACCCTCGTTCACGCTCTTGACCGCCAGGTAGCGCATGATGAAGCCCTGGTTCAGGAACGTAAAGGCGATCGACCCGGCGATGCCCTCGCCCCAGAAGGTGTTGGCGGTGCCCAGGTTGGGGTCGCTGTTGATCGGGGTCAGCGGCGACCGGAATTCGATCGGCAGCCAGCCCCAGAACTCGCCCGGACCACCCAGCCAGATCATGCCGCCGACCAGGACCACGGCGCCCGCGAGGTAGAGCATGACGCCCTGCACCAAGTCGGTGAAGATCACCGCCGTCTGGCCGCCGAAGGTCACGTATGCCCCGATGATGATCGTGCACGCCAGCACCGAGGTCCAGATGCTAATGCCGGTGATCCCCTGGATCGCCAGGCCGATGGTGAACAGGTTGTAGCCGATGTAATAGAGCATGTACCCGAGGATCACCACGACCGACAGGTAGCGCACCAGCCAGTTGAACCGGCGCTCGAAGTACTCGGGGATCGACCGCACGCGCGAGAAATAGATGATCGGCAGCCAGCCGAACATGAAGAACGGCATGACGAACCAGTCGTTCAGGTACGTCATGGTGCTGCCGAGGCCGTGGTTGAAGCCGGCCTGGGCGTATTTGAGGAACGAGTACGAGCCGATGCCCGTGGCGACCATCGAGGCGGTCACCAGCCACCACGGAAATTTCTGGCCGGAGTAGAAGAAGTCGTTGGTGTCCTTGGCGAAGCGGCCGAAGACGGCGCCGAACGCCAACACGCCCAGGAAGTACAGCGCGCAGATCGCGAGGACGATGACCTGGGAGCCCGGCGGCAGCGTGATCTCGAATGTGCCCGATTCGGCGGCCGCCAGCGCCGGCCGGGCGGCGGCCAGCACGCTGCAGGCAAGCGCAACGGCGGCCGCGCGCAAGAGCATGATCACGCTCCCTTGAACGGCACGGCCGCGGCGAGCCAGGTCAGCACGGCGTGCAGCGCCGCATACCACAGGTAGCCGAGGATCAGCACGGCGAACCAGGCGCGGTCGCCGGGCCGAGCATCGTCGCAGGCTCGGCTGGCGCGGATCACCCAGAGGCCGATCCCGAACACGATACCGCCCATCGCATACTGGTAGAAAAACGGCGTCCAGTGGCCCTCGATCCCCAGCCAGGACACGAGCAGCCTCGGCAGGCCCCAGACCGCCAAGAGCACGGCGGGAACCGCGACGGCGGCCGGGGTCAGCCGCCACGGTGAGGGACGGGTCATGCCTGGTCTCGCAGCGGGATTGGCCATATCCGGGGAAGAATATGCTTTGTCCGCGGGGGATGCAGGTTAAAAGCGTGTTAATCCGGATTTGTCCGCGGCCTTGTCGCCGCCATCGGGGCTTGCCCCGCGGGCGTCTGGCGGCTAGCATCGCAGGATTCCCCCCGGCGGCGGTCTCGCGGCGGCCCGGCGCCGGTTGCCACCGGCGCGGCGCGCCGCGCACGTGACGACGGAGGTACCGACGCGATGAGTGAAGGACTCAGCACCTGGCGGTTTCCGCGACCCTTCTGGACGGCCAACGCGGCCGAACTTTGCGAACGCGCGGCCTATTACGGCACGTTCATCGCGCTGCGCACCTACTTGATCCGCGTGGTCGGGCTCGACGATGTGGAGGCCGGTTTCGTGGCCGCCTACCTCGGCGGCTGGATCTACCTGGTGCCGTTCTTCACCGGCGCGATCGCCGACCGCATGGGCTTCCGCAACGCGCTGCTGCTGGCCTTCGCGCTGCTCACGGTCGGCTACGGCATGCTGGGCGTCTTCCATACCCTCGGTCCGGTGCTGATCGGCATCACCTTGATCATCGTCGGCGGCGCCTTCGTCAAACCGGTGATCTCGGGCACGGTGTCCAAGTCGTCCGACGCGCACAATCGCGCCCGGGCTTTCAGCATCTTCTACATGGTGGTCAACATCGGCTCGTTCACCGGCAAGACCATCGTGGCGCCCATACGCATCAATCTGGGGGTGGCCACCGTTCCATTCTTCTCGGCGGCGGCGGCGTTCGTGGCGCTGTTGATCGTTTTGCTCTTTTACCGCCCGCGCGAGGATGCGACGACACAGCCGCGTAGTGTGCGCGAGACGCTGCAGGGCATGTGGCTGGCCATGCGCAACCTGCGCTTCTTTGCTCTGATCCTGATCACCGCGGGCTTTTGGGCGATCCAGGGACAACTCTACGCCTCGATGCCGGATTACGTGCTCCGCATGGCGGGCGAGAGCTACAAACCCGAGTGGTATGCGAACGTCAATCCGCTGGTGGTGGTGATCTTCGTGGTGCTGATCACCCAGCTCGTGCGCAAGTGGAAACCGGAGAATTCGATCCTGGTGGCCATGTGCATGATTCCGGTCTCGTCGCTGGCCATGGCCTCTTCGCACTGGTTTGCCGGCAACCTGGTGGTCTTCGGCGTCGCGGTGCACCCGATCACGGCGATGATGGTGATCGGCATCGCGATCCAGGGCCTCGCCGAGTGCTTCCTCAGCCCCAAGTGGCTCGAGTTCGCCTCCAAACAGGCGCCGCCGGGCAAGGAGGGGACGTTCCTGGGCTTTGCCCACATGAACACGTTCTTCGCCTGGATCTTCGGGTTCATCTTCTCCGGCTTCCTGCTGCGCCGGTATTGCCCCGAGCCGACGACCCTGTCCGAAACGCTGCAGCTGCAGCACAGCCAATACCTCGCTGGACAGGGTCCGCTGCCGGCGGTCTACGCCCAGGCGCACTACCTGTGGTATGCGTATGCCGGGGTCGGCGTGATCTCGCTCGTCGCGCTGCTGGTCTACATCCAGGTCACCCGCCGGCGCGATCGCAACAACCCGCCGCCGCCGACCGTGCCGGCGGGTTAGCGGGCGCCCACCGCCGGGAACGATTCTCGGTTTTGCTTTTGGCCGGGGCGCGGGCGATCTTTGCGGCAGGATCAAGGCTGTCTCGCCCTTGCCCGGAGCCTCGCTACGATCTTGCGCGCGCAATCCGGGCCGGGGCGTTGTTGCAGAGGCGGCCGTTCACAACGAGGATCGGGCATGAACTTCGGCGCCGTTCAGGCTCCCAGCTCCGCGATGATCGCCTCCGCTCTGCGCGCCATGGAAGCGGCCCTGGATTTGCGGCCGGACGATCACGTGCTCGTGGTCGGCGACGAGGTGTGCGGCGCCTGCCCGGGGGCGTTCGCCGCCGCCGCTCGGTCCTACGGCTGCCGCGTCACGTCGTTCGAACTGCCGCCGAGCGGCCGTCCGCTCACCGCAGTGCCCGCCGATCTGGCCGCCCTGCTGCCGGGCCCCACCGTGGTCATCAACGCGATCCCGGCGCATACGGCCGAGACGCCATTCCGTATCGCCTGGTTGAACTTGGTCGAGGGCCTGGGGACGATTCGCATGGGGCACGCGCCGGGCATCAGCGAGGACATGATGACCGGCGGATCGCTGGACGTCGACTACCGCCGCATGCGCCTGCGCGAGAATTTGATGCTCGACCTGCTCGACGGTGCCAGCCGCTTGCGCCTGCGCTCGGACCTCGGCACCGATCTGGTGGTGGACGTGCGGGACCGTCCATTCATCTCCGACCTGAAAGCCCGCCCCAACTGCTGCGTGAACCTGCCGTGCGGCGAGATTTACTGCGCGCCGGTGGAAGGATCGGCCGAGGGCGTCCTGGTCTGCGACGGTCCGATCGGCGGCGACGGCGTGCCGCCGATGCCGGTGCGGATCGAGATCCGCGGCGGGCGCGCCGTCGATGTCGCCTGCGACCACCTCATCTGGCAAGAGCGCATTCAGCGCAACTTGAGCCATGACCAAGGCGCGTCCATGGTCTGCGAGGTCGGCATGGGGTTGAATCCAGGCGCCCGCCTGGTGGGCCGCATGCTCGAGGACGAGAAGGCCCTGCGCACCGCGCACGTGGCCTTCGGCAGCAACGAGGGGTTCCCCGGCGGTTGTAACTGCTCCGGCATGCACATCGACTGCCTCGTGCACCTGCCGACCATCGAATGCGAACGCGAGGACGGTTCGCGGATCGTCGTGCTGCAGCACGGGGAGTTGGCGCCGTAGGTTGTGCCGTCGAGATTGTTGCTGTGTTGCGGGCGTTCGTAGTTAGTGTGTTGCCTCAGAAAGCCCTCTTGAGCTGATGGCGCCTGTTGACGCCCAACGCCGGGGTCACGACCTCGGCCCAGTAG
>Ga0334886_1000688_pt1 | contig 47851 bp, 35 predicted proteins | sample GraSluR1_MG_9_FD_207232 | JGI IMG/M metagenome (GOLD analysis project Ga0334886, IMG submission 207232) | Sludge microbial communities from methane-producing bioreactor in Wageningen University, Netherlands - Granular Sludge_27_06-R1 | ecosystem: Engineered > Bioreactor > Anaerobic >... | reverse complement strand
AAAACTTAAAACAAAGAATAAAACAAATTTCTTTTTCACTTATTACACCCCCTTCATAGAATTGTTAATTCAATTGTACTACTGAATTGTTTCTTCTATGATTGAAAAATATAAAGAAATATTAAATTACATATGTAAAAACAATTTTGCTAATTTGTTTTTGAAATAAACATAATAAAATTAACATTTTAATTTTCCAAAACAAAAAATAGGAAGATATGAAAACTTTTGTGAGTAATTATGGAAAGCGGTAAATTATAAAGAGGAAAAGAAAAGGGGTTTAACTGAAAAATAAAATTGTATGATTTGTCATTTCGAATAAAAAAAGATATTCGATATGACAGATTTTAAAAAACATTTTTTTATTATTTTAAAACTTTAACAACTTTTGCAAGAAACGACTATTTTTCAACAATTTTCACCCACTCTTTTCTATATAAAACAAAAAATAGTTTTAAAAAAGAATATTTTTTTGAGAATAAGATAAGAGTTGGGCAAAAGAATTAAGAGTAGAAAAAATTATTTAATTAAAATATCTGGTCTTGTGATCATATTTCCATTAATATTAAATTTTAATATAGGCCATTGAGTTTTTTCTTCATTCCAACTAACCCATTTTTTTCCAATTTTTTCTATAAAAAAAGTATCTTCAGATTTAGTTCCTGTTATTGTAGGATTAAAACAAAATGCCATATTATTTTTTATTTTTATATTAGATGAAGGCGTTACTATTTCTTCTCTTGTTTTATAGCCAATAATACCCCCTTGATGATGAAAACTCATTTCAGTTTCATAACCATTTGATTTATAAAATTCCTGAATTTTGAAAAATATATCTTTTGTAAAAATACCCTTTTTTATATAATCAAAAGTTTGAGCTTCTATTATAGAATTAATTTTATGTTGCTCTTTAAGCTCAAGCGAATTATTATATGAAACACTTCTTGTCATGGATACAATGGGTCCTTTTCTGAAAGAGCAAGTGCTTACAAAAAAAGTATTTCCTAATTTTTCAAAAGATGGAAGGTTATGTCTATACATCATTCTTCTTTTATCTGAAAAAACTAAAAGAACCAAAGGCAAAAATTTATTTTCTATAAGTTTTTTTGATACTATCGCTTGAGCTTGTAATTCTGTCATGTCAGGTGTTAAAGATAAAACTGCTGTTTCAAAAATTTTCATCATTTCATTTCCCTCAGAAATGTATAGCTCTTTTTCTTCTTCATTTAATTCAATTCTTATTTCTTTTAATTCATTTTCAATATTTCTTAAATTATATAGGTTATCATCACAACCAATTTTTTCAATATTTTTTACTATATTTTTTAAAGCATCATATTCACATTCATACCATTTGTAAACAAAAGTTTCGATACTCCCAATTTCTTCTTGCAACAATCTTTTTTCTTCAATATTATTAGTTAACAATACTATGCTTTTTTGCGAAATAAAAATTGAGCTGATACTCTTTTCTGAAGAAATTGCAATATGACCATTTCCATCAGTTATCCAATGAAAATTATGATTTTTTGTTATAAGAACTCCTTCAAGGTTTTCTTTAATTAACATCTCTCTAATTTGAACAATTTTTCTCACCAAATAACACCTCCATTTTATCGTGAACGTTACCATTATATTTTATCATATTTTAAAAAAAAATGGAAGTTTATTTTTTAATTACTAAGTATTTTGAATCTATAGAATCCTAAAAAATTTTTATTTTTTAAATCGATCATCCATGAAGGATCTGCTCTAAATAATTCGCTCACTAATACAGATCTCATAACTCCAGGATTGTTAATATCTAAAGGTCCGGTATGATAAACAACATATTCTTTTCCAAGTTCATTAAAATAAACCATTAAATGATAAGGAAATTCCGGATCATCAAAATGTAAAAATGCCACTATATCACCTGTTCTTGCTTTTGACTTATCTTTAGAAACAAAGTTCATATTTTCTTCTATTAAATATCTTGCAGAAGCATATACCCCAAAATTTTCAACATTATAGTTTCCTGCCTTATTTTTGAAAATATTTGTTTTTAAATAAGGAACATATGGATAATTATATTTTTTAATATCTTCAAGTAAATTTCCTTTAAATCCAGAAGATTGAGCCCAATTAAAATCATGTTTCTTCAAAGCTTCTTTATATGCATATCTTACAAGTCCGGAACAATCGTTCTCGTTTGTTGGAAGTTTCATGTCTCCTTTTAGAACGCTAATTACTATTGATGAAAACCACCTTATAAATTTTTCTGAATCTTCGTAATTTAACTCAACAATATCTGGAAATCCATTATTATTTATATCATAAACTATATTTTCAGTATTATTTTCATTAAAATCATTGTTATTTTTAAAAAAAGAATTTAAAAAAAATATAGATAAAAATAGTATAATTAATAATAAAATAAGTAAAATTTTTTTCATCAGGATTCACCACCATTTTTTAGTATAGGAGTTGATAATATTGAAAAAATTCATTTTCGTTTTTTTATTAACACTTTGGACTGTACCTCTTTTAATACCACTTCCTCAAATTTATGAAACTGAAGATCACAAAAGTTTAGCATATGAAGATAGCGAATTTATTAATATTGACGGAATAGATATACATGTTATAAAAAAAGGCGAGGGAGAAAAAACATTTCTTCTTTTGCATGGTTTTGGGTCACATTCTTATACATGGTTTAAAATTATGGATGAATTATCAAAAATAGGTACGGTAATCGCTTTTGATAGACCTGCATTTGGGTTAACAGAAAGGGTGTTGAATTCTTCTTTAAGATTCAACCCGTATTCTACAGATTATTCAGTAGAGCTAACAAAAAAAATTTTAAATTATTATGAAATAGATAAAGCTATTTTTATAGGCAATAGTGCTGGGGGAACTGTATCAATTTTATCATATTTTTATTATCCTGAAAAGGTGGAATCGTTAATTCTTATAAATCCAGCTGTTTATACTGGGAATAATGTTTCGTTATTCAACAGAATTATTTTTAAAATTCCTCATGTACATAAATATGGTCCTTATGTTGTTTCAAAATTACTTAATGAAAATGGTGATCAGATTATTATAAGTGCATGGAGTGATCCTTCATTGATAGATGATGAAACTTTAGAAAATTATAGAAAACCATTAAAAATTAAAAATTGGGAAAACTCGTTATGGGATTTTACAATTTCTTCTCAAAATAATAATGTTAAAGAAAAAATTAATGAAATAAAAATTCCAGTATTAATAATTGGCGGAAAAGAAGATAATATTATCCCAATAGAAGATACAATAAAACTACATGAAAATATAGAAGATTCTATTTTAGTTGTTTTAGAAAATTGCGGTCATGTACCTCAAGAAGAATGTCCTGAAATTATTATAAAAATTATAAACGAGTACGTTTTTAAGTAACAATTGGTGTTAAGTCTAGTTGTTACTTAAAATTTACTAAATTCAAGGGTTTTTAATACTTGACAAAGAGGTAGCACTATATGTAATAATATATATATAACTATGACGAAAGTCATATGACTTAAGTAACCAAGACGCCAATATTTTTTTTCTTTAGATTGATCTCAAAGTTTGGGGAGTGTAAAAACTCCCTTTTTTGTTTGCTTTTTTTTATTTTTATGATATTATATAAGTTGAAAATAAAATGAAAAGGGGGAATTTTTTTTAATGGAAAATATCATATTAGGTATTATTCAAGGTATTACTGAATTTGTACCTATTTCTAGTTCAGGACATTTAGCGCTTTTTTCTGAATTTTTAAAAGCAGAACTTGATGTGCCATATTTTGCAGTTTTACATCTTGCAACATTTTTTGCAGTAGTTATTTTTGTTTGGAGAGAAATTTGGGATATTTTAAAAGGCATTTTTTCAAAAGACAAAAAATATCTTAATTTAGCTGGTAAATTAATCGTTTCAACTCTTCCTGCAATTATTGTAGGGTTTACTATTGATAATATTATAGAAGACGCTTTTTCTGCAATTAAAGTAATAGCATTTTTTTTGATAATAACAGCTGTTATGAATTTTTTTTCAGATCGTCTAAAAAAAGAAAAGAAAGATTTAAATTCTATTACTTATGTTGATGCTTTAATAATAGGATTAATACAAGCTTTTGCTATATTTCCCGGCATATCTAGAAGTGGATCAACCATTTTTGCCGCACTTCTTTTAGGCATGACAAAAAAATCTGCAGTTAAGTATTCTTTTTTAATGAGTTTACCAGTTACTTTTGGTGCAGGTGTATTAAAAATATCTTCTGTCAGCTTTACATCATCTCAAAATATAGGAATTATTTTATCTTTCATTTCAGGTCTTTTTGGTTTATGGGTTCTTAAGAAAGCCGTTATTTCGGGAAAATTAAAGATTTTTTCTATTTACTGTTTGGTCATGTCTTTATTTGTTTTCATTTATTTTTAAGGCGAAATGAAATGATGAAAATTTTTATTTTAGGAATACTTATGGGCGTTTCAAATCTTATTCCAGGAATAAGTGCAGGAACAATCGCAATAATTTCTGGAAAATATGAAAAAATAATTTTAAGTGCTTCAGATCTTATAAGTTTAAAAATAAAAAAAGAAAATTTTATTTTTCTTTTGAATTTAATTTTAGGAATAGTAATAGCGATTTTTAGTTTTTCTAAAATTGTAAGTTATTTGTTTGAACGTTATGAGAATTATTTTTTATCTTTTTTTATCGGGTTAATTTTTTCAGGTCTTTTTTTTATGATCAAAAAATTAAAAATCAATAAATCTTCTTTAAGTGTTTTGGGATTTTCTTTTATCGTTTTTTTTATTGTTTTAACTTTGATTAACGCAGAAAAAAATGGAGAAAATTTTTCTACTAATTTTCTATTAATTTTTTTGAGCGGTGTTTTTGGAGCATCTGCGATGATTTTACCGGGCATAAGCGGATCAACTATTTTTTTGATATTAGGAGTATATGAACCAATTATTTCTGCAGTTTCAAATTTTCAATTGTCAATATTAATCCCTTTAGCTTTAGGTGTGATAACAGGTTTAATCGTACTTATAAAAATATTGAAAATCTTTCTTTCCAAAAGCTTTAACTTAACAATGGCTTTTTTAATAGGTCTTACAATTGCTGGAATGATAAAAATTGTACCGATGAAATTTAATTTTCTGATTTTAATTTTTTATATTTTAGGAATAATTAGCGGTTTTTTAATTGAAAAATTTTTAAATTCAAAAGTTGAAAAATAAATAACCCCAAAAGGGGTTATTTATTTTTTTATTAATTTTAATCCTATTCTTTTCAAATTTTTTTCAATATTAATTATTTCTACTTCAACAATATCATTTATCTCGAGAATTTCAGAAGGATGCTTAATAAATTTATCTGATAAATTTGATTTATGAAGTAATCCATTTTCTTTTATTCCTAAGTCAACAAAAGCTCCAAAATCAGTAATGTTTGTGACTTTTCCTGTTAATCTTAAACCCTCTTTCAAATCATCAAAAGTCAAAATATCTTCCATAAGTATAGGTTGTGGCATATCTTCACGAGGATCTCTGCCAGGTTTTTGAAGTTCTTTTAATATATCTGTTAAAGTATATTCGCCTATTTCGAGATTTTCGCTTGTTTTTAAAATTTTCTCTTTGTCATTAATTATTTCATTTATTTTTTGTCTAAGTTTATTAAATTTATCTTTATCTAAAATATCTTCTTTTTTAAAACCAAGAGATTCCAACAATTTTTCTGTTTCTTTATAACTTTCTGGATGAATCCCCGTAATTTCAAGAGGATTTTCTCCTTCAAAAATTCTTAAAAATCCTGCACATTGTTCAAAAGTTTTTTCTCCAAAACCTTTTATATTAAACAAATCATTTCTAGAGCTGAATTTTCCATTTTTTTCTCTGTGCTGAACAATTTTCTTTGATACTTTTGAAGTCATTCCTGATACGTAATCAAGTAAAGCTGCTGATGAAGTATTTAAGTTGACTCCAACGGAATTTACAACGCTTTCTACAGTATTATTTAAATTTTCTTTTAAGTTTTTTTGATTTATATCATGTTGATATTGACCTACACCTATTGATTTAGGATCTATTTTAACTAATTCAGCTAACGGATCTTGAATTCTTCTTCCGATGCTTATCGCGCCTCTTACGGTAACATCAAAATCTGGAAATTCATCTTTTGCTAGCTTTGAAGCAGAATATACGGAAGCGCCTGCTTCATTTGCAAACATATATTTTAAGTTTAATTTGTTTTTTTTGATTACTTCTACTATAAACTGTTGAGTTTCTCTACTTGCAGTACCATTTCCTATTACTATAAGATTTAACTTGTACTTTTCAATCATTTTTAATACTTCTTTTTCGCTTTTTTCTACATCATTATGAGGCGGAACTGGATATATAGCATTAAATTCAAGGTATTTTCCGGATTCATCAAGTGCAACTGTTTTACATCCTGTTCTATATGCAGGATCTATAGCAAGAACTCTTTTATTTTTTAGTGGCGGAGTTAATAAAAGTTGTTTTAAATTATTTGAAAATAGTTTAATAGCTTCAATTTCAGCTTTTTCTGTTAAAGAGGAACGTATTTCTCTTTCAATAGATGGATTTAACATGTTTTTAAATCCATAATCTAAACCCTGATCTATAATTTCATTACAAATTTCATTTTTTGTATAATATTTAGATTTCAGCATTTTTAAATATTTTTCATCTAATTCTATTTTAACTGTGAGTACATTATCTTTTTCTCCTCTGTTTATTGCAAGTACTCTATAATTCTGTATTTTTTTGATTTCTTGTTTAAATTCATCATACATATCAAATTTTGTATTTTCTTCTTTAAATTCTTTTTTCTTGTAAGAATAAATAAAACCGTAATTTTCATAATAATTTCTTAAAAGTTGTCTATTTTCGTTATCATGAGAAAAATTTTGTCCTAAAATATATGAGATACCTTCGATAACTTTTTCTACAGTTTCATACTTTTCTACACAAAATTCTTTTAAATCATCTTTTGAATTTAAACTACCTAAAAGTATTTTTGTAGTTGGAAATTCTAGACCAGCTTCTATAGCTTTATCTGCATTTGTTTTTTTTCTTTTCTTATAAGGCAGATATATATCTTCAAGTGTACTCATTTTTTTCGTAGAGTTTATTTTTTCTTTTAAAGAATCAGTCAATTTCCCTTGTTCTTCTATACTTTTTAAAACCGTAATTTTATAATTTTCTAAATTGGTATAGTATTTTAGTAATTCTTCGACTCTTCTTATTTGTTCTTCATCAAGATTTCCAGTTTTTTCCTTTCTGTATCTACTAATAAAAGGAACTGTATTACCAGTATTTAATAATTCTACCGTGTTTTCAACCTGAAAACTTTTTAAGCTTAACTCTTCGGAAATCTGCTTCAAAATATCCATAAAATCACCTCTTTAAAATTATTATTTTTTATACAATTATACCATAAATTTATAAAAAACTGAAAAAAATAGATTAAATTCCTTATTAAATAACAATTTAAGTGATTTAATAAATATAATTATGATTATAAGCTATATTTGCGTATATACTCTTATTTTCTTGTTTAAAGAGCGTTTTATGCTTTTTTAATTTTTTATAAATTTATGATAAAATATTAATAATTTGATGATAGTATTGTCAAATGTTTATTTTATTAGGAGGGATAGGCATGAACAAGAAGGAGTTAGTTGAAGCATTAGCTGGAAAACTTGGTGGGACAAAGAAAGAAGCAGAAGGCTTTATTAACAATTTTGTTGAAGTAGTTTCTGACACATTAGGAAAAGAAGAAGAAGTAAAAATTATGGGATTTGGAACATTTAAAGTAATGAAAAGAAAAGCAAGAAAAGGCGTTAACCCGCAAACAGGCAAAAAATTAAAAATTCCTGCAAAAAAGGTTCCAAAATTTGTTCCTGGTAAAGAATTAAAAGATATAGTAAAATAATAAATCATAAAAAAGCAGCTATTTTAAATAGCTGCTTATTTTAGTTTTGAAATATCATAACCTGAAACTGCTTGAAATATCCTTAAATCAAAATATTCAATTATTGAAAAAAAATGATCAAAAATATCTCCTTGTATTTCTTCATAATTCTTCCAAGCGATATCATTTGTGAAAGCATAAATTTGTAAAGGAAGGCCTTTTTCAGAAGGTTCTAATTGTCTTACAAGAATTATTTTTGTTTTATCAATTTTAGGGTGATTTTCAAGATAACTTTTACAATAAGCTCTGAAAGTTCCTATATTTGTAAGATTTCTCGCATTCACTATATACGATTCGTCAATTTTTTTTCTTTTGTTAAAATTGTTTATTTCATTCTTTTTTATATCTAAATAATCTTTTAAAATTTCTATTTTTTCAAACTTTTTCAACATTTCCTCATCACAAAATTTTATTGAGTTCATATCAATAAAAATTGATCTTGAAATTCTCCTTCCTTTTGAAGAAACCATTCCTCTCCAATTTTTAAAAGATTCAGAAATCAAGCTATAAGTAGGTAATACAGTTATTGTCATATCCCAATTTTTAACCTTTACAGTATGAAGGTTTATATCAATTACATCTCCATCCGCACCGTATTTTGGCATTTCAATCCAGTCACCTATTTTAACAAGATCATTTGTTGTTATTTGAATACTTGCAACAAACCCAAGCAAGGTATCTTTAAAAATTACTAAAAGAACAGCAGTCATAGCTCCTATAGCACTTAAAAAAATTCCAAAAGGTTTATCCATAAGAGTTCCTATAATTGCTATAGATCCTAAAATATTAACAAATAACTTAAATATTTGAATGTAACCTTTTATTGGAGTTGTTTTGGAAGTTGAATAAAGATTATATAATTCTGCTGAAGAGTTTAAAGCGGAATCAATAAGTAATAAAAATATAAAAATTAATAATGACGAAGAAATTCTCATAATAATTTCTTTCAAAGGATCTTCAAAACCTGTAGAAAAAGAATAAATAATTATCGCAGGTAATAGGAAAGAAATCCTTTTTAAAAAAATATCATTAAATATTATTTCATCCCACTTTATTTTAGTTTTTTTGACAAATTTACCTATAGTTTTTTTTAACAGATAGTTAGAAATTTTTTGAGATAATAAACAAATAAAAATTAAAAAAAATATATACACTGAATAAGATAACAAAGAAACATAAATTTCTGTCAATCCTAAAGATTCGAAAAAATTTTTTATAAATCCTATCATAATAAAATCCTTCCTTTCAAAATAATAAAACACAAAAGTTAAAAATAACACTTGTCGAAAAATAAAATACTTTTTTTATTATAACATAATTATATAATATAACAAAAAAGTTTAGTCAATTATTTCAAATTTAGAAATTTTTCCGACAACTTTTCCATAAATCACAATTTTTTTTAAATCTTTTTCTGTAAAAAAAATAGTAGGATATTTTGTATTAAGACTAATAAGTTGAGTTTCTGTTTTATTGAGTATTAAATATCGTTTTATAAAAGCTTCTTTTTTATTATAACTAATAACTCCAACATCACCATTTTCAAGAAAATTTTGTTTTTTCACCAAAGCTATATTACCTTCTATAAGTGAAGGTGAAGTTGAATCATCATTAATTTTTAAGGCAAAATCAGCATCATAAAATTCCGTTACCGAGACATAATTCAAAACATTTTCTTCTACTTTAAAGTTTGAAGAAATTTTATCAAACAAAGGAATATGCTTTATTTTAAGCATTAAATCTTCGGGAGATTTTACAATATTTTTTTCGATGCCAAGAAGTTTGTCAGAACTAACTTCCAAAGCTAAAGCCAATTTAAGTAAAATTTCCGCAGAAGGTATTTTTTCACCTTTTTCATAAAAATATAATCCTGATAATGAAATGTTTGCTTTTTCTGCTAATTCTTGCCGTGAAATTTTTTTCTCTTCTCTTAGCCTTCTAATAATTTTTCCTATATCCATTATACAGCTCCTTTTGTTTTCTACTATAGTAATAGTATCAAAAATTATATAAAAAAATCAATATTACGTTAGTACAAAAATAACATCCTCGTAACATTTTAAGTATTATACTTGTAGTATTATTTTAGTAGAAAAAATATTTTACGATAGTAGAAAAAAAGGAGGATTAATTAATGTGAAAATAAAAATATTTAAAATAATTAAATATATATTTTTTTTTGGTTATTATTTTATCTTTTTTTATTTTTTATAACTTTCTTTACTAATTATTTTGGTTATTCATTTTTTATAGAAATTTTCGAAAATTTTTTTTTAGAAAAAATGATTTTGTTTAATTATATTTATCTTTTTTTATTTTTAATTATTTTATTAATAAAGCTATTAATAAAATAAAAAATTTTAAAAATGTTGTGGGTGATAATAATTGTAATGATAGAATTATTAAATTCAAATAATGAAAGAGCGAAAAAAGAATTATTAAAAATGAATATTGAAGAATCTTATGAATCATTTTTTTTTAGAGAAGAGATGATGGAGGAAATTATACTAATTTTTTTAAGTTTTTTTCAAAATAAAAATTACGTTATTAATGATATTAATAGTTCGGAATTTGATAAAGAAATAATTTTGAAAATAGAATTAAAAAACAAACAAGAAAAAAAGATAAATTTTTTTATATAACTAAAATTTTTAAAGAATAAAAAAGAAGCATTATGCATTTGTGAATATGTTAATGTGAAAAAAATAAAAATATCTTTTCTTTATTATAGCGAATTTTTGAGTAATGAATTTAAAATAAAAATAGAAAATTTTTTTGAAGAAATTGAAAAAATAGTTTAAAATTGTTAACCCCCAAATCTCCAAGCCCCTAAAATTTAAGATTTGAGGAGTATATATTAAATACTATTATACTAAAATTTTAGGGGTATCTCAAAAAAACATTCATGAAAATTACAAATATAAAATTTTTAAGTTAACAAATTATATCAAAAAAAAGTTAATAAAAAGTTTCTAAATAATAATGTTTTTATATTTTACTTTATTATTAAAAAACTTAAAAGTTCAATTAATTGCTATTTTAACCAAGGTGAATTTTCTTATTTCGTTTTAGCGTTAAACTTAGCGATAGAAGTAGAAAGAAGAGGAAAAAGTGGAAAAAGATTTGCGGTAGTATCAGACGAGATAAGGAAATTGCCGAACCAATAATCAAAATAAGCACAACAGTTAAGTGCTAATGAAGAAGAAATGAATGCATTATCAGAAGAATTGCTAAACCTAGTGAAAAGATTCAAAATATAATTCATAAAGGTAATCATAAGTGTGGTCAATATGGCCACACTTTTTTTCTTAATATTTCTTAATAAAAATAAAAATTTGATATATTACTTTTAAACAAATAAAAGTAGATATAAACAGTCGTGTTTTATGTTAATATAATAGATAACTATTTGACATTGAAAAAAAATATGATATAATAAAGTTAGGCGAAACTAATTTAATTCGTTTAATCAAGGAGGGGTAAAAAAATGTCGGTATTAATTGTCGGGGGAGATAAATTAGGCAACATTCCAGAAAAGCTTGGAAAATTTGGGTATAAGGATATAAAACATTTTTGTGGAAGAAAGTGTAAAAACTGTAAGAATTTAATAAATGTTGAAAAATTTGATTTTGTATTAGTTTTAGTTGATTATGTGAGTCATCCATTATGCAAATCAATTAAAGATAGTGCCAGAAATAGCAATATGCCTGTTATATTTTCAAAAAGGTCTTGGGTTAATATTGAAAAATCTTTAAAAGAATTAGTTTTTTAATTTAATAATTCAAAAAATTCTGATATTTAATTATCAGAATTTTTTATTGATTCAATTACTTGTTTCATTAAAAAAACTGTCCCTTAACACTTTAAAGTATAAAATAAAATGAATAATAATTTATTTTAAAGGAGAAAAAATATGTCTAAAGTGTTCAGGATTTTTGTTGAAAAAAAAGATTCTATTGATGTAAAATCGAAAGAAATTTTTGAAGATATTAAGAAACATCTTGAAGTTTCTTCTCTTCAAAATTTGAAATTAGTTAATATATATGATATTGAAGGTGTTGATGAAAATTTTTTAAAAATTTCTTCTGAAATGATTTTCTCAGAACCTAATTTAGATAACGTTTATTTTGAAAGTTATCCTATATCTTCTAACGAAAAATTTTTCTGTGTGGAATATCTTCCTGGTCAGTACGATCAAAGAGCCGATTCAGCTGCTCAATGTGTTCAAATTCTTACAAAAAAGGAAAAACCTACTATTAAAACTACATTATTATATATTTTAAAAGGAACTTTATCTTCTTCAGATATTGAAAAAATAAAAAAATATCTTATTAATACAATAGATTCAAGAGAAGCAACTTTATCTAAAGCAATTACATTGTCGCAAAAAGTGAATATTCCTCAAACGGTTGAAATAATTGATAATTTTATTAATTTCAACGAAAAAGAATTGATGAACTTTTATAATAAAAATTCTCTTGCAATGAGTTTTGAAGATGTTAAATATTGTCAAAATTATTTTAAAAACGATGAAAAAAGAAATCCTTCAATCACTGAGATAAAAGTTTTAGATACATATTGGTCTGATCATTGTAGACATACAACTTTTATGACCGAAATAGATTCTGTAGAGTTTGAAAACGGTAAATATAAAAGTCTTGTTGAAAAAAGTTTTGAAGATTATAAAAATCTTAGAGAAGAAATTTATGATAAAAAAATTGTAAAGCCTATGTGTTTAATGGATATGGCTACTATTAAAATGAAAGAATTTAAAGAAAAAGGTATTTTAAATAATCTAGATTTATCTGAAGAAATTAATGCTTGTAGTATAAAGGTTAAAGCACAAATTGATAACGAAGAAAAAGATTGGCTCGTTATGTTTAAAAATGAAACTCACAATCACCCTACAGAAATAGAACCTTTTGGTGGAGCTGCTACATGTCTTGGCGGAGCTATAAGAGACCCGTTGTCAGGAAGATCTTATGTTTATCAAGCGATGAGAGTAACGGGTAGTGGAGATCCTACTGTAGATGTGAGCAAAACAATCGAAGGTAAACTTCCTCAAAGAAAAATAACAACTTTAGCTGCTCATGGATACAGTTCTTATGGAAATCAAATTGGTCTTGCTACTGGTCTGGTAAGAGAAATTTATGATGAAAATTATATTGCAAAAAGAATGGAAGTAGGAGCGGTTGTTGGAGCAGCTCCCGCAGAAAATGTGGTAAGAGAAAAACCTCAAAAAGGAGATGTTGTTATTTTAATTGGGGGAAAAACCGGAAGAGATGGGTGTGGAGGAGCTACTGGTTCTTCAAAAATCCATGACGAAACATCCATAGAGACTTCTAATGCTGAAGTACAAAAGGGAAATGCTCCAGAAGAAAGAAAACTTCAAAGATTTTTTAGAAATTCTGAAATTTCTAAAAAAATTAAGAGATGTAATGATTTTGGTGCAGGAGGTGTTTCAGTAGCTATTGGAGAGTTGAGTGAAGGAATAGATATTTATTTAGATAATGTACCTAAAAAATACGATGGGCTTGATGGCACTGAATTAGCTATTTCAGAATCTCAAGAAAGAATGGCAGTAGTTATCGATAAAAAAGATATTGAATTTTTTATAAAAGCTGCAGAAGATGAAAATCTTGAAGCTGTAAAAGTAGCAGATATAACAGATGAAAATAGATTGAGAATGTATTGGAATAATAATATTATAGTTAATATAGATAGAAATTTTCTTGATACTGCCGGAGTAAGACAAAAAACATCTGTAAAAGTTAAAAATATTGATGATAATATAAATCCATTTTTAAAAACCAATACTGAAAATAGTTTTGCATGTACAATAAAAAATACTTTATCTGATTTAAATGTTTGTTCACAAAAAGGTATGGGAGAAATGTTTGATAGCACTATAGGCAGCGGAACTGTTTTATCTCCTTTTGGTGGAAAATATCAAATGACCCCTGCTGAAAGTATGGTTTCAAAACTTCCAGTTATTAATGGAGAAACAGATGCAGCAACAATTATGAGTTATGGTTATAATCCTTTAATTAGCAAATGGTCTCCATTTCATGGTGCATATTTTGCAGTTCTTGAGTCTATATCAAAGATAGTTTCATCTGGTGGAGATTATAAAGAAATAAGAATGTCTTTTCAAGAATATTTCGAAAGACTTGAGAAAAATCCGGAAAAATGGGGGAAACCTTTTTCAGCATTACTTGGGGCTATTAAAATACAAGATGAATATAAAATATGTGCTATCGGTGGAAAAGACAGTATGTCTGGTAGTTATAAAGATGAATTACATGTTCCTCCTACATTAGTCTCATTCGCTCTTGCTCCTGTAAACGTTGAAAAAGTCATTTCTAATGATTTAAAGAAAACAGATTCAAAATTAATTCTTCTATATTCAGAAATGAATGAAGATTTTATTCCAGATTCTAATGTTATTAAGAAAAATTATGAAAAAATAATTGAATTAAACGATAAAAAACTCATAAGAGCTGCAAATCCTGTTACTTTTGGAGGAGTTCTTGCCTCACTTTCAAAAATGAGTTTCGGGAATAAAATTGGAATTGAATTTAACAACGAGTTATCTTTAAATGATTTAACAAAATATTTTTACGGAGGAATAATTTTAGAAGTTTCTGAAGATTTTGATTATTTAAAAGAACTTAAAGATAATAAATTCATTTATTTAGGTAAAACTTCAAAAGAAGAAAATTTATGTTTTAATAATGAAAAAATTTCTATTGATGAAGCGTTAAAATATTGGAGTGAAAAATTGGAAGACGTTTTTCATTCTAAATTAGAAAATTCTTATGAAAAAATAGAATCTTCTTATTACGAAGTTAAAACAAAAGTATTTTCAACAATAAAAAAAGCAAAACCAAAAGTATTTATTCCTGTATTTTATGGAACAAACTGTGAATATGATTCAAAAAAAGCTTTTGAAAAAGCTGGTGCGGAAGTTATTATGAAGATATTTAGAAATTTTAGATCCGATTTAATAAATGAATCAATAAATGAATTTAAAAAGAGTATTGAAGAATCTCAAATTATGTTTCTTCCAGGAGGATTTAGTGCAGGAGATGAACCTGACGGTTCGGGAAAATTTATAGCAACAATTTTTAGAAATGAAGCGTTAAAAAATAGTGTGATGGAATTATTAGAAAAAAGAGACGGCTTAATTTTAGGTATTTGTAATGGGTTTCAGGCATTAATAAAATTAGGACTACTTCCTTATGGAAAAATAAGAAATTTAGATATAAATTCTCCAACATTAACTTATAATAAAATAGGTAAGCATTTTTCAGGGGTTATTCAAACGAAAATAATTTCAAATAAATCTCCGTGGTTATATGATACAAAATGTGGTGATGTTCATACTATACCTGTTTCTCATGGCGAAGGAAGATTTTTGTGTGATGAAAAAACTTATTTAGAGTTATTGAAAAACGGACAGATTGCTACTCAATATGTAGATTTATCTGGTAATTTAACATATGAATATCCTTACAATCCAAATGGCTCTTATATGGCTGTTGAAGGCATTACAAGTTTTGATGGAAGAATATTTGGAAAAATGGGACATTCTGAAAGAATATCAAAAAATACTCTTATAAATATTTATGGTGAAAAAGACCAGAAAATTTTTGAATCTGGAGTAAATTATTTCAGAATATAATTGTGTTGTGATATAATAATATTTAATGATTAAAGGTTTATTGGAGGCGAGAAATTGATTTACGATACTATTGCGGCTATCTCTTCACCACACGGAACAGGAGCTATTTCTATTATAAGAATTACAGGAGAACTAAGTTTAAAAATTGTAGAAGAATCTTTAAAAAATCAAAAAACTCAATCAAAAAAAATGTGTTTTGGATATTTTTATTCGGAAGAAAAAAAGCTTGATGAAATAACTTGGGTATTTCATCAAGCTCCATATTCTTTTACTGGAGAAGATATGCTTGAAATATTTTGTCATGGCGGAAAAATAATTACTGAAAAAATTTTTCAAAGCATATTAAAAAAAGGTATCAGAGAAGCTGTGGCTGGAGAGTTTTCAAAAAGAGCTGTTTTAAATGGCAAAATGGATTTGATAAAAGCTGAATCTATAAACAATTTGATTCATGCTAAAACTGATAAAAGTGCAGATTTTTTTTCTAATCAAATGAATAATGGGATATCTTCTGAAATTGATAAAATTAAGGAGTTTTTATTAAATCAAATTGCCGAAATAGAAGTTTCGATGGATTATCCAGATGATTTTGAGCTTGATAGCGAAAAAATAAAAGATACTCTTAAAAATACTCTTGAAGAAATAGAAAATATTTTAAAAAATTCTGAAAATGGTTTAATAATTTCAGAAGGGATTAAAACTGTTATAATTGGTAAGCCTAATTCAGGTAAAAGTACACTTTTAAACTCTCTATTGAAAAAAGATAGAGCTATTGTTACAGATATCCCAGGCACTACAAGAGATACGATTGAAGAAGATTTAAACATTTCTGGAATACACATTAAAATAATTGATACTGCGGGTATTCGAGAAACAGAAGATAAAGTTGAAAAAATAGGTATAGAAAAAACAAATAAAGCTATAGAAGAATCTAATTTAGTAATAGCAATTTTTGATATGTCAAATTTTGGAGATAAAGATGATTTTATTATTGCAGACAAAATTAAATTATTAAAAGATAAAAATATAATAATCGTATTTAATAAAGAAGATATAACTAAAATTTCAGAAGAAGAAATTAGAAAATATTTTAGCGGTTATAATATAATTATAGTAAGTGCTAAAAACTCTAAAATTGAAAATTTGGAAAAAAAGATTTATGATATTTATAAAAATAAAGTTGAAATAGAAACTCCTGTTATTTTTGAAAAAAGACATAAATATTCTTTGATAAAAACAGAAGAGTTTTTAAAAAACGCTATTAACGCCATAAATAATGGAGTTACTTTTGATTTTATAATGTATGATATAAGAAAAGCTTTAGAATCCCTTTTAGAACTTAAGGGCGAAACATACGATGAAATTTTATTAGATAAAATATTTTCAAGTTTTTGTGTAGGAAAATAATAGGAGGTTTTTTATGAAACTAAAAATAATTGCAGTGTTATTTGGGCTAACCCCCTTTTTACAATTTTTTGCAAGAGGTTGGATTTATTTTTTAGTAACTTTACCAATTTATATAGTAGCTTATTATTTTTTTAAGAAAAAAGAACATATAAATTTTGTTATTTATTCTGGAGTTCTTATAGTAGCTCAAGCAGTGGCCTATATAATTGGAATTTCATTTTTTCTTGTTTTTGCATATGTTCTTATGGTTGCTTTTTTGATGTTTATAGCTTCAAAAGATTCTTTGAGATACAATGATTTGAAAAATTTTTTGAAAGAAAATAAAATGAATCCTGAAAACTATATTTTTGAAATGTGTTTTTATGGTCAAGGAGAAATAGGTAATTTAGAAGAAGTAAGAAATTTACAATCAGTCATTCTTGCTATGGGAAAAAATGGTATTGCTATTAATATGCAAATTGATAAAAAACAGATAAATAGATTTATCTCAAAAAAAGAAATTGTTGATTTTGGTGTGTTTAAATTCGAAAAAGATCAAGAATTTTATTATGCTCGTATAAGAGATATGTTTTGGCCACAAAGAAAAATTATTAATCTTCATAAACCAAAACTTGAAACATATGGTTTTGCAGTAAGGTTAGATGATGAAACTCTCAGTTTTTATGAAGAAGCAAATATCATTTTTAAAATTTCAGATACAATGGAAAAGTATAGATGAAATCAGAAATCGTATTAAATTATGTAAATCATATGAAAAAATTTCTTCATATGGAAAGAAAAGCTGAAATTAATTTAATGATAGATGAGATAAAAGAATTATCTGCTAATCAAAGACAAGAAAAAGGACGAACTTTATTAAATTTAAAAGGGAAATATGAGGGGCGAGAAATCGGAGGATTTTCACTTATAAAATACGGCTCTAAAAATGAAATCAAAACAAATATTTCTGTTGGAGATGTTGTATTAATAAGTAAAAAAGATCCTTTGCAAAATGGAATTGAAGGAACTGTTATAGAAAAAGGAAATAAATATATTACAATTTCTTTTTCAAATAACTTGCCTGAATGGCTTTTAGAAAATGTAAGAATTGATTTATACGTTAATGATGTTACTTTCAAAAGAATGGCTGAAGCACTCGATAAATTCATTGAATTTGATTCGGTAGTAAAAAAAGTACTTTTTAAAAGTAATAACTGCGATGAAATCATTGAAGATATAATGATTGAAAAATTTGAAGATGAAAAATTGAATGATTATCAGAAAGACGCCGTAAGAAAAGCTGTGAATACTGAAGGTGTGTATATAATACATGGGCCTCCGGGAACAGGTAAAACGCGTACTTTAACTGAAATAATAGTTCAATTTTCAAAACAAAATAAAAAGATTTTAGTTACTGCCGATTCAAATGTTGCAGCTGATAATATTTTAGAAAATTTATCAATGTACAATTTTCTAAATGTAGTTAGATTAGGTCATCCGGCTAGAGTGAATAAAAAAATTTTAGATAATACAATTTATAAAAAAGTTGAAAATCTTAAAATTTTTGGGCAAATTGAAGCTTTGCGAGAAGAAATAGATTATTTGATAAACGAAAGAAAATCTTATAAAAAACCAAGCCCTGCTTATAGAAGAGGATTATCTTTCAATGAAATAAAGAAATATTCTAAAAAAAGCTCTAAAAAAAGAGGTCTTGACTCAAAAATAATAAAATCAATGGCAAATTGGCTTGATTTAACGGAAACTATAAAAATATACTATACAGAATTAAGACATCTTGAAGAATTTGCATTTAAAACAGTTGTTGAAAATTCAGATGTAATAGTTACAACTAATTCTACTTCAGGAAGTGAAATATTGGAAGATTATTTTTATGATGTATGTGTTATTGATGAATCTTCACAAGCATTAGAGGCGGCTTCACTAATTCCTGCTGTAAGAGCTAAAAAACTTATACTTGCTGGTGATAACAAACAACTTCCACCAACAATTTTATGTAAAGAGGCTGAAAATGAGTTATCTGTAACACTTTTTGATAAATTAATAGAAAAATTTCCTAATAAAACATCGTTACTTAGATATCAATATAGAATGAACGATAAAATAATGAATTTTTCTAATAAGTATTTTTATAATGATAAATTGATTTCTGATGAAACTGTAAAAAATGAAAAAATAAATATTTCTGACGAAACATATGATTTTTTAAATGGTGAGAACATAATTTCTTTTATAGATACTTCAAAGAGTTTAGATAATTATGAAATAATAAAAGAAGGATCAAAATCGAAATTAAATATATTTGAAGCAGAGATTATAATTAAAATTATAGAAAAATTGAAAAATTATGTTAGTCTTGAAAACATAGGAATAATTACTCCATATTTAGATCAAGTGAAATATTTAAGAGAAAAAAATAGTTATGAAGATTTAGAAATAAATACAGTTGACGGATTTCAAGGAAGAGAAAAAGAAATAATTATAATTTCTTTTGTTAGAAGTAATGAAGAAAAAGAGATAGGTTTTTTAAAAGATGAAAGACGATTGAATGTTTCTCTTACTAGAGCTAAAAAGAAGCTGATAATAATTGGAAATTCTTCAACTTTAATTTCAGGATTAATGTATAAAAATTTATATAATTATATAAAAGAAAACGGAAAAATATATTCTATGGAGGGTAAAAATGAAAATTTTGAAATTAGCTTTTTTTGAAATTAAAAAAATTATTAGAAATCCAACAACTATAATTTTAATGATAGCTTTGCCTATAATAATAGCTTATTTAGGATCTGCATTTTACCCTCAAAATCTTATGGGTGATTATAAGATTGGAATATATAATGAAGATAAAAGTTTTTTAGGAACGTTTGGATTTATGTTTTTAAAACAATTTTTCAGATGGGATAATGCTTTTGAAATATTTAACGAAAAAGAATTAATTGAAACGGTTGAAAAGGGTGAATTTGATTCTATATTAATAATACCAAAAGGTTTTATGAGTGATTTGGTAGATTACAAGGAAACAAAATTAAATTTGATTCCAAATCCTGATAAATTACAAGATAGTATGGCAATTTATACTATAGTAGATGTCTTATTTCGAGAATTGGCAGGAGTTCCAGAAATAGGAGCGGGTTCAACAACTCAATTTTTGTTGGGTGGTGGAATAAGCGTAGATCCTAATAGGAAAATGCCTAGTATTGAATTATTAGTACCGGATGTTAAATCAAAAGATGGATTAAGAGCTGTTGATAATAAATCTTTAGGTTTTAAAGATATTTTTGCTCCTTCTATAGTTGTTGTAATGATATTGTTGTTTTCAATGATAGGTGTGGGTAATTCTATTGCCTCTACTAAAGAATCAGGATTACTAGATATTTACCGTTCTAATGGATTGAAACTTTATCAATTTATAAGTTTTAAGTTTATTGCTTTTTTTCTTTTAGGCGTTTTTTCAAGTTTCATAATATGGTATGTATACAGATTCTTAGGTGTTCAATCTTATGCTTCTGATTTTGAATTATCTTTAATAATGATACTCATAGTATTTGTGTTCACTTCTTTAGGAATTTTTTTATCTTCTATAACTAAAACAACAAAGGCAACTTCCTTATTACTAACATCTGTTTTAGGGGCTATGGTTTTGTTTGGAGATATAATAATTCCAATTCCTAATGAAAGTTTAGTAAAAAATATTTCTAATTTTATGCCCATAAAATATAGTGTTGAAATGTGGAGAAAAATGTCTATTACAGGATTTTCGGTATCTGAAATGAAATTTGAAGTTGCAGTTTTATTATCCTTTGGGATATCTTTCATTGTATTAAGTCTATTTTTCACTTATATTTCGGAGAAAAAATAGTGAAAATTAAACAATATGATCTTTTAATTGTATTGTTTATAATTAGTTTTTTTATAAATAGTTTACTATGTATTTTAATTAGAAAATCAGAAATAATTATATTTCTGATTTTTTCGCATATTATTTTATATTTTCTTATAAAAGATATATATGAGAAAAAAATAAAAAAAATATTATTTGAAAAAGAATACACAAAAAAATATAGTGGTATTTTAAAAGAAATACGTTTTGTTATAAAAAGATTAGAAAGAACTATTGAAAAAGAAAGAAAAGATTTTATGGATTTTTATGAACGTTTCAATATAATGTTCAACAACATAAGTTTAGGTATTATAATAATAAATAAAAATAATAAAATTGAAAAAATTAATAAAACGGCTAAAAATTATTTTCATTATTTAAATTTAAGAGCGGGATATTCAGTATCACTTTTTTTAAAAAATGCCGATTTAAAAATTCCTCAATATACTGGTATTTATAATCTTTATTCCAGAAGAGTAAAAAGAAATTTTGAAATTCAATATGATAAAAAAAGTGATTTTGATATATTAATAATAAAAGATGTGACTTATGAAAGAAAACTTAAAAGAGTTTTGGAATTATCCCATGATTTCGTTTATATGGGAGAAGTTATTGGAAATTTATCACATTCATTAAAAACTCCAATATCGAGATTGAAAATGACGTATCAAATGTATGAAATTACTCATGAAGAAAGTGCTTTAGAATCTTTAAAAGAAGAAATAGAAATACTTGAAAAGAGTATATATAACGCTATCAATCTTTTTAAAACAGATAATTTAAATGCTGAATCAGAAAAAATTAATATTGAGAAGCTTTTAAAATCATTAAAAGAAGAATACTCTAAAATTTTTAATTTTATTAAATTTGACTTTCATACTGAAGAAGAAAATGTTTATTTTAATAAATTTCTCTTCACATCATTTTTAAAAAACTTGATTCAAAATTCTGTTGAATCAATAAATGAAAAAATAAATTTAGAAAAATATGATCCCAAAGTTGTATTGAAAATAAAAAGAAGAAATAATAATCTTATTTTAAATATTTACGATAATGGTTTGGGAATGGATGAAAATCAAATAAATAATTTTAATAAACCTTATTATTCTACAAAATCTATTGGAAGTGGTGTTGGAAGTATTTTTATTGAAAGATTTGTATATTCTCATAATGGAGATTATCATATTAAATCAAAGAAAAATAATTTCACTTTATTTATAATTAAAATACCAAACAAATAAAAACAAGCACTATTAAGTGCTTGTTTTTATAAAAAATATAAACTTCATTTTTTTAATCAATAATAATATTATTTTGAATGATTTTTTATTAAAATCCTTGATAAATTGGAAAAAACAGTCTTCTTTGATTCAAATTAAATGGATTTATAGCGTATTGAACAGTTAAAACCATTCCTATAGGAGTAACATATCTCAATCCGCCTCCTATAGAAGCATAAGGCTCACTTAAACTCCAATCAGATAAATTATTCCATATATGCCCATAATCTGCAAATAAAGCTAATTCAAAACCATTAGCAAACTTTCTTTTAAACTCAATTCCTGAAGAAACAAATTTATTACCATTTAAATTATAATTATAAGCTTCAAAATATCCTGAACCACCTAAAATAAATTGATGATGTATCGGAGTATTATCGCTCATTAGTCCTATTTTATTTCTAAAAGATACAATATTACCTTTTCCTAATGAGATATGCATTCTGTTTTCAGCTTGAACGCTCCATAACAAATCATAAGATTTATTAATATTAAAAAAATTCGCATTTTTTATAGTAAATTTATTAAAATAAGGAACTAAGTTAGATTCTGATGCAATATAATAATCTAAATCAGATTTTACAAAAATATAATCAAAATCATCTAAATCATAGCTGTTGGCTTTTAAAACATTTCCTTTTTCATATCCAAAAGAAAATTCTGTATGTAAATTAGGATAAAAAGTCTGTTTTGAATTAAGAGAGAATAATAAATGTTTTGTTTCTGCACCAAATTCTTTTTCAAAAGATTCAACTTTCAATGTGTTTATAGTACTTAAAAAAGGAAATTGAATATAAGCATTTTTTAAATATTTTTTATAAATATTCATAGCATTCCAATTGTATAATCCGCCAATATTAACCATTTTACCAAATAAATTGTTATATTCTAAAGTTAAAGTACCAAAAATCGCATTTATAGATTTTGAAATTATAAACTCCACAGGATCATTATATAAACCAAAACCCTCTTCAATTCTTAAGTAAAGATCTAACTCCTTATTTTCAAAATTAGGTACGACAACAAATTTTGATTTTGCAAAAGATCCAGATTTATTTATTTGAGATTGAGCAATTCTCACTTTGTCTGGATTGAAAGTATCGCCATCTTTTATTCCAACTAAAGATTTTAAAATATTTACATCAGTTGAATGAGTTCCCAAAATATAGAAATTATTTATTTTCCATCCTTTATATTGTTGATACTTATAAACGGTATCTATTTTTAGCTCTTTTGGAGCTTCAAATAATTTTTCAAAAAAACTTTTTTGATACTTGTTTCTTATCGAATAACCGTTATCTTCTATAATTACAGGAGTTTGAATTCCTACAACGCTTATGTTATACATTGGAGAATCTATAAATTCTTCCGGATGTGCCATGCCTTTTTCAACAAGCTCTTTTAAAATAGAGTAATATTCAATAGCTTTTTCTCTTTCGTTAAGTGTATCATATATTAACCCTATAAAACCATAAGCTTCTTCTAAATTTGCATTGTAATAAATTTTTTCCAGTTCAATTACTTTTTTAAAGTTTTCTAAAGCTTTTTCTAAATTATTTATACTCAAATAATATTTACCTGTCATTATTAATAAAGTTTCTGAATCAGGGTATTTTCTCAATAAATCAAACAATTTATTTTTCATTTCTTCATTTTTATGAATATCCATTTCTCTATAATAAAAATTTTTTATTTCAGACCAATCTTTTTCGAAATCTCCAAACAAAGTTTCGGGTATACTTTTTTCCGATAAATAAGCGTATTCACCATTCAAAGCTTTTTCTAAACTAAACGCATTAAATTTTTTATCTGCAGATGTTCTATATTTATCTGTAGCCGATGCGTACATTATTAAATTTGTAGAATCGAATATAACTGAAGCCATGGTTCCTGAATTATTAATACCATAAATAAAATCATTATCAGTAACTTTATCTCTTAAAATTTCTGCTATTACGTATTCGTTTATATTTCCGTAATTATTTTCTATTAAGTAATTCAATCTTTCTTCTCTTTCTTTTGAATGCATCCAAGCACCTGATTGAATTTTTGACATAAATTCTGTGTTATACCTATTTGCAGTAAAAATAAAATTATCTTTTTCAATTATTTGATATTTTTCAGAAGCTATTTCCATTACAACAGCTCTATTTGAATTGGCATCCGATATCGTGATATTTAAACCAACTGTTCTTGGCAAAGATTTCACCAGTTCTATTGCTTGGTCAATATTTTCACTAAATTGAACAACGGCTCTTAAAAGCATAGTAAAAGGTATTCCATCTAAACTCATGTTTTGTGCAGTTGTTATAGAGTAATTCATTGTAACAGAAACACCATGTGCATTCATTCCGTGCATAATACCAGTATGAGAAGGATAAATAAATGTTATAAAAGGAATGCCATCATCTGGCTCAAAAACTGCAGCAAAATTGTAAAGCCCTAAATCTTCAAGACCAACGAAATCTAAATTTCTCGCATGAAACATATTTCCATTATCTGTAGAATTATTATAAAAAGCCATCGATGTACAAAATGGCACCAGCATCATTTCTTGAAAAACATTTGACATAACTATTGATTCAACACCAATTCCACTATCATCTTCTATAGTAGTTACAAAAGAATTCATCTCTCTCATAAATTGTTCTGGAATGTTTCTTTTTATTGTAGGGTATAACTTCGTTTTAAAATAGAAATTTTGAAAACTTTGAACTAACTTTTCAAACCCTTGTTTTTCTTCTAACATTGGATCAAATCTTTGCATTGTATCATCAAAATCAGAAACATCAAACATCTGATCTAACAAAATAACATGTTGAGAACCGATTTCTTCAGGGCTTCCTTTAAAGTGTGCAAACCACATATCTCCGTTATAAAACGCATAACCTTTTCCAACTCTAATATAATTACCTTCTCTTATAACTTCAAAATCTGAAGCTAATAAAAAGATTGATAATAAGTACATCATCAAAAATAAAAAAATTTTTTTCATATTACCCCTCCCATTTGACTTATAATGGCATTAAAAAACTTATAATATTATGATAATATATTTTAAAAAAACATACAAGACTTTTCTGACAACACGTTTTTATATAGAATAAAAAGTAATTTTCTTTTATAAATCTTTAGACATATATAAATTTGTTATATTAAAATCCATTTTTTTGTATAAGTTAATAGCTCTTGAATTATGACCAAAAACATGAAGAGAAATTTTATTAACTCTGAGTTGTTTAGCTTTTTCTTCAACTTTTTTCATTACTTCTGTTCCTAGTCCTTTTCCTCTAAATTCTTCAAAAATTATTATATCGGCAATATAAGCTTCTTTTTCTAAAGGGCTTTCAATAATTAATATCCAAAGATATCCTATTTTTTTGCTTTCACTTATAATATTAAATAAATAATTATTTTTTGTACCTGTTTTTTCAGGAAGCATATCTTCAAAAGCTTTTTTTGATTTTTCATAAGCTACTTCTTCGTGCCAATTTTTAGCTTTTACTTTTTCTTCAGCATAATTAGGAATAGCTAAATCTAAATAATTATCAAAATCATCTTCACTCATTTCTTCAATAAATATCATCTTTTTCACCTCGTATATTTTTATCTAAAAAATAAAAATTTCACTCAATACAATAATATCATAAAATTAAAAAATGATTAAATATTTGACGAATGCAATAAAATATGATATAATCTTCAAGTGCTTATGGAGAGATGGCTGAGCGGCCGAAGGCGCACGCTTGGAACGCGTGTGATGGTTAAACATCCGAGGGTTCAAATCCCTCTCTCTCCGCCATTAGAGTTAACAATGTATTTATGAGGTTCCAGTAAGGGACTAATAAATTACTAAAAATCTTCCTACATTAAGCAGGAAGTTTTTTTTATGTTATTAGTAATAAAACTTACTTTGATTTGATTCATAAAATTTAATTATTAAAAAGGAGATGATTATATGCCAGAATCAAAAAATGAACTATATTGGATAAAAGTTTTAAATAAGAACAGCGATAAACATGTGGATACTTATGTACTGAATACTGCTACTGGATGTATTCTAAAATCGGTCATTACTAATACAGATATGAATGGTGTTCTTAAAACGGCTTCAATAAATCAGGTTTTTCTTCCTGGAGAACAGTGGGATACTAAAACAAATCAATTTATTCTTGTAAAATAATCTGTTTTTTAGCCATTTTATAAAATTGGATAGGTTAAATAAAATTATTTTCCTGACTTTTTAATCTACTTATAGAAAAAAGAAAATTAGGGCGTACACAACTGTGACGCCTATTTTTATTTTAATTATTAAAATTTTTTCTTTTAAACTTTACAACATATTGAAATTTATAAAACTATTATTTTTAAGTTATAATATAATAAGTAATAAAATAAATGAAAAGGGGGAATTTTAAAAAATGTATAAAATCTTAATTGTTGAAGATGATTTGGTAATTGCAGAATCTATTCAAAAACATATTAATTCGTGGGGATATGAAGCAAAACTTGTTGAAGATTTTCAAAATGTGATGAACGAATTTTTGACTTTTAACCCACAGCTTGTATTATTAGATATATCGTTAATGTTTTTCAACGGTTATCATTGGTGTAGTGAAATAAGAAAAGTTTCTAAAGTACCAATTATATTTATTTCTTCTGCGTCTGATAACTTGAATATAGTGATGGCTATGAATATGGGGGGAGATGATTTTATTTCAAAACCATTCGATTTAGATATTTTAACTGCAAAAGTTCAAGCGATTTTAAGACGAACATATGATTTCAATTTACAGGCTAATTTAATAGAACATAAAGGAGCTGTATTGAATACAAGCGATGCAACACTCATTTATAAAAATGAAAAAATTGATCTTACAAAAAATGAATATAAAATACTTCAAACGCTTATGGAAAATAAAGGTAAAATTATAAGCAGAGATATTTTAATGACAAAATTATGGGAAAATGAAAGTTTTGTAGATGAAAACACTTTAACTGTTAACATAACAAGACTTAGAAAAAAACTTGAAAGATCAGACCTTGTCAATTATATAATTACTAAAAAAGGTCTTGGATATTTGGTGGAATAAAATGAAAAAAATATTATTGAATTACTTAATTTATTATAAAAAAAGTGTTTTTTTATTTACAGTAGCTTCTATCGTTTTTTTTGTAATATTTTTTTTATATAACCTTCCTTTAGAATCGGTAGGGTATGCAGTGTTAATATGTACTACTTTGTTTCTAATTTTTTTAATTATCGATTTTAATTCTTTTTATAAAAAACATAAAAAACTTGTTGAATTACATAACAAAATAATATACGATTTAAAAGAATTACCAACTCCAGAAAATTTAATTGAAGAAAGATATGCAGAATTAATTACTCTTTTATATAGAGAAAAAAGCGATGTTATATCAAAATCCGATAATGAAAAAAGTGCAATGATAGATTATTATACGCTTTGGGCACATCAAATTAAAACGCCAATATCAGCCATGAGATTACTTTTACGAGAAGAAATAATTGATAAAAATAAAATTTCTGCAGAACTATTTAAAATAGAACAATACGTAGAAATGGTTCTTTCATATTTAAGAATGACGAGTAAATCAACAGATTTTATGTTTAATAAATATGATTTAGATAAAATAATTAAACAAGCTGTTAAAAAATATGCTTTTCAATTTATTCAAAAAAAAATAAAGCTTGATTATAAAGAAGTAAAGTGTAAAATAATAACAGACGAAAAATGGCTACTCTTTGTATTAGAACAAATTTTATCAAACGCATTAAAATATACGTTAAAAGGCTCAATTTCTATATATATGATAGGTAACAAAAATCTTGTAATTGAAGATACAGGAATAGGAATTGAAAAAGAAGATTTACCAAGAATTTTTGAAAAAGGTTTTACAGGATATAACGGACGTGTTTATAAAAAATCTACTGGAATAGGTCTTTATTTGAGTAAAAAAATATTGACAAAATTATCACACACAATAAAAGTAGAATCAGAGTTTGGAAAGGGCACAAGAATAATAATAGGACTTGATTCTATAGATTTAAAATATGAATAAAAAAATAATCTTACATAATCGTAAGGATTGACAAAAAAATGTAAGTCAAATCTATGGCACGATATAACTCATTTTGATATACTGAATATGAATAAAAAATTCAGATTTCGAAAGGGAGGAAATTGATATGGCAATTTTAGAAGTTAACAACTTAAAAAAAATATACACTACACGATTTGGAGGAAATCAGGTTCAGGCATTATCAAATGTATCATTTTCAGTAGAAAAAGGTGAATATGTAGCTATTATGGGAGAATCAGGATCAGGAAAAACTACGCTTTTAAATATTTTAGCTTCTTTAGATAAACCGACAAGTGGGGAGGTTCTTTTAAACAATAAAAAAATAACTGCTATAACAGAAAAAGAAATTTCTGCATTTAGAAGAAAAAATCTGGGATTTGTTTTTCAAGATTTCAATTTGTTAGATACATTTTCACTTATGGATAATATATTTCTTCCACTTGTTTTATCTGGAAAAAATTATAGCGAAATGACTAAAAGATTAAACCCAATAGCCCAAAAACTTGGAATAAATAATATTCTTTCAAAATTTCCTTATGAAGTATCTATTGGTCAAAAACAAAGAGCGGCAGTTGCAAGAGCTTTAATTACAAATCCTCAATTAATACTTGCTGATGAACCTACAGGAGCCTTAGATTCCAGATCATCTGAAAGTCTTTTAAAATTATTCGAAGAAATAAATAACGAAGGCCAAACAATATTAATGGTTACTCATAGCGTTAAAGCAGCTTGTTTTGCAAAAAGAATTCTTTTCATAAAAGACGGAGAAGTTTTTCATCAAATATATAAAGCAAATATGACTGATGAACAAATGTATCAAAAAATATCTGACACACTTACTGTAGTTTCAACGGGTGGTGCTAAAAATGAATAAATTTTTTTACTCTAAAATTGCTGCTAACAATATAAAAAATAACTCTAAAACGTATGTGCCTTATTTAATTACTTGCATATTAACAATATCTATGTATTACATAATGCACTCATTATCTATAAATTCTGGACTTGACAAAATTTCTGGAGGAGGAGCATTAAAAAGTATACTTTTTTTTGGAACAATAGTATTAGCTTTTTTTTCTGCAATATTTCTTTTTTACACACATAGTTTTTTGATAAAAAAAAGAAAAAAAGAATTTGGACTTTATAATATACTAGGAATGGAAAAAAAACATATATTCAAAATAATGTTTTTTGAAACTATTTATACAGTAATAATAAGTTTTACACTAGGATTAGGGTTTGGAGTAATATTTTCAAAATTATTTTATTTAATACTACTAAAAATGTTGAATTTTCACATCCCCATAAACTTTGAAATTTCAATGACAGCATTATATTATTCGCTCATAATATTTGGAGTTATATTTATTTTATCTTATTTAAATACATTAACTCAAATTCATCTTTCAAAACCTATTGAATTAATTAAAGGAAATCAAACGGGCGAAAAAGAACCTAAAACTAAATGGATTATGACTATAATAGGGATAATAACGTTAGGTGCCGGATACTATATTTCTTTAACTACACAATCCCCATTAGAAGCCATAGCATTATTTTTTGTGGCAGTAATACTCGTTATAATAGGAACTTATTTATTATTTATTACAGGAAGTATAACTATTTTAAAAATGCTACGCAAAAATAAAAATTATTATTATAAAACAAAAAATTTTACTGCTGTTTCTGGAATGATATATAGAATGAAACAAAATGCAGTAGGCCTTGCAAATATATGTATTTTATCTACAGCGGTTTTAGTAATGCTTTCAACGACTGTTTCGCTATTTATAGGAATGGAAGATTTAGTAAGAACGCGTTATCCAAGAGATTTCGTGGTTTCAATGCAGAATTTTACTGATGATGATGTAATTGTGATAAATGAAATCATACAAGATTTAACAAATAGAAATGATATGAAAATAAAAAATGAAATCAAACACCAATTTGTGTATATTTCTGCACCACGTGAAGATAATAAATTTTTAAAAACTTCCGAAAGAATAGGATATCAAAATATTTCAAACATAAGATTAATAACGGTTTCAGAATATAATAAAATGACGGGAAAAAATATTTCTTTAAATAAGGATGAAGTGTTGTTGCAAACAATTTACGGAGAAATAAAAGAAAACACAATAATTTTTGAAGATAAAACATTCAAGATTAAAGAAAGAATCGATGATATTGAAGCCGCGAGCAGCCAAAGTGCTTTAATGATAAATTCTTATTATATAGTATTTTCGGATAAAGAAATAATTGAAGAAATATATCTTTTTTTTGCAAACGAAGAATTAGAGGGTTTTTCTTATTATTATGGTTTTGATATAGATAGTAAATCTGAAAATCAAATTCAGCTTTATAATGAACTGGTGGCAGCGAAAAATCAAAAAGGATTCAGCGGTCTTATTGAAAGTTCTGAAGAAGCCCGCGAATCATTTTATTCGCTGTATGGAGGTCTTTTTTTTATTGCAATTTTTCTTGGCACACTTTTTTTAATAGCAACAGTACTCATAATTTATTACAAACAAATATCAGAAGGATTTGATGATAAACAAAGGTTTGAAATAATGCAAAAAGTTGGAATGAGCCACGAAGAAGTTAAATCTACTATTAGAAATCAAGTTTTAACTGTTTTCTTTTTACCATTAATAATGTCAGGAGTACACATAGCTTTTGCATTCCCAATAATAACGAAAATGCTCGCTGTTTTGAATTTGACAAACACAACCCTTTTCATTAAAGGCTTAATAGGAACTTTAATTATTTTTGCATTGTTTTATACGATAGTTTATTCTTTAACAGCAAAAACATATTATAAAATTGTAAGCTATAAAAATTAAAAAAGAAGAACCTTTTTAATCCCTAAATTTATTTATTATGGGCGATCTGATGATCGCCCAATTTTTTTTAAAATTATTTCAAATATCCGGCAAGACGTAACCCGGTACCATAATTTGTGCTAGCAGGAGGAAATGACCAACTTCTATAATGAATCTGAAGATTTCCAAGAGAAAGATGCCACTTTCCACCATTCGTTGCCACGTTATTACCGCTTTCGTTAAAAGAATGCGTATATTCTTCTACGTTTCCGCTCATATCATATAAACCTAGTTGATTTACTCTCTTTTTCCCTACTTCTTGCGTTTTTCCTTCACTATTATCTCTATACCAAGCTACTGCTCCTGTTTCTTCTGCGTTATTTATATCTGAATACGCTCCACTTGCGTATTTACCCGGAGTCCACCATATTCCTTCTACTAAAATTGCTTCATCTTTTAAATTTGGTCCATCTGTTGGTTTTATTGGGCCTATATATCTTGCCGCTAATTCCCACTCCCATTCTGTTGGTAATCTAAATCCATTGTTGTTTGTCCACTCCGCATTATCTGTTGGACAGGGTAAAACCGCATTATCTTCTCCGTATCCTTTAGATTCCCTTATTATTTCCCCAGTATCTTTATCTCTATATACTGGATCTAATTCCAACATTTCGCTTAATGCGTTTGTCCATATTAATATATCTCTAAAACTTATCATTGTTACTGGTTCATTTTTTGTTGATGTTGGTTCTTCTCCAATTTCTCCATGACTTCCTTCTTTTCCTTCATTTGCAAATGTGTATTTTTTATCTCCTCTATCTTCGTCTATTGCCCACATTCTAACAGCATACCATAATTCATATGTTACTTGTGTTTCTCCTATCCAATATGCTCTGTCTATTGATTCTCTTCCAGCATTATTATAGTCTGTTGGGAATGTTGCTGCTGGGGCTTGTATCATTTTAAAAATTACTGTATCTATCGTATAGTTCTTTTTTTCTCCAACTAATATTTCATTAAAAATAGCTTTTATCTCTACCTCATTTTTCGGCATCGTAAATTTTATTTTATCATCTGTTGATTTTCCATCATTTATTAATTTGAGTTCTTCTGGTAATATCCAATGTACAAATTTATATGATTTATTGTCTGTACTAGCTACTAATTCAATTTCTTCTTCAAAAATATAATTAGTTCTTTCAGGATTTTTTTGAACTGTACCTTGCCCTTCAATTTCTATTGTTAATAAAAATTTTTCTTCTAATAAATGAATGGTAGCTTTAGCTTTTAGATTATTAGAGTTAACTAAATTATCGAAATCAGACAAATCTAATTCGCCAGTAATATTTTGCGAACCCGATGTTAAACAATCATATTCATCTTCGTTCCAAGTGACAAGAATTTCTTGCTGTGTTTCATTAATTAAATCAACAGTAACTTTTTTTGGTAAATTTAAATCTTTAAATTCCGCCCCAAACTCAACATCTTCTAATACAATTGTTTCTACTCTAGTTAATAAAAATTTTTCTTCTAATAAATGAATGATAGCTTTAGCTTTTAGATTATTAGAGTTAACTAAATTATCGAAATCAGACAAATCTAATTCGCCAGTAATATTTTGCGAACCCGATGTTAAACAATCATATTCATCTTCGTTCCAAGTGACAGGAATTTCTTGCTGTGTTTCATTAATTAAATCAACAGTAACTTTTTTTGGTAAATTTAAATCCTTAAATTCCGTCCCAAACTCAACATCTTCTAATACAACTGTTTCTGCTCTAGTTAATACGAGTTTTTTGGGAATACACCCTACAAAAAATATCCCAGTTAAAGTCAATACTAAAATTATTAAGAAAAAATTTTTCTTTTTCATGTGCTTTTACCCCTCACTAATTTAAAAAATTTGTTTGGTACAAACATTTTATTTAAAAAATAGCCTAAATAATTTGATTTGCCTTTTTATCAACTTATTATAAAATATTTTCATTTACATTATAAGAAAAAATTGTTAATAAATAAAAGAAAACATTTATTTAAGATAAAAAAATGTTTTCTTTTATTTATAAAATTATGCATAAAAAAATGAAATAAAAACAAAACGTTTTTATTTCATTTGTTATTTTAAAGTTTTTTAATATGGAAAAGTTTTTTACAATAGTGAAATGTTTTTTATAATTTAAATTTTTTTACTAAGTCAACTAATCCATCTGCCAAAGCATTTAATTCTTGACTATTAGCACTTATTTGCTGTGAAGCGTCTGCTTGTTGTTTTATTCCATTACTCATTTCTTTTATTTGTTGTGTTATATCCTGCATGGATCTCGCAGAAGTATCGACTGAACTAGTTATTTCTTCTGAACTTGCTGATTGTTCTTGGCTTGTTGCGGTTAAATTTTCTATCATTGAATTCATTAAATCAATTTTATTTTTTATGCTCTCAAACTCTGTTTCAACCTGATTAGCTTTAAATGATATACTTTCTATAATTCCGACTGTTTTATCTGTAGCTTTATCAGCTTGATCTACGCCTTGTTTGATTTCTTTTAGTATAACGTCTATTTCCGAAGTTGTTTTTGTGCTTTCTTCGGCTAGCTTCCTTATTTCATCTGCGACTACTGCAAAGCCTCTTCCGGCATCTCCAGCTCTGGCAGCTTCTATAGCGGCATTTAATGCTAATAAATTCGTTTGTTCTGCTATCGTATCTATTTTTGATACTATTTGCCCTATATTTTGTGATTTTTGTTCTACAATTTTTACTATTTTTGATGTATCTTTAGATTGTTTTGACGCTTCTTCTATAGAGTTAACGATTTCTTTTATACTATTAACTCCTTCGTTAGAAGCATTATAAGCTTCTGTAGCGTTTTCATTTAAGTCTTGAGCTAATTTTGCCACACTTTGTGCAGAAGATGAAACTTCTTCAACGCCAGATAATGTATTTTCTATTGAATTACTTGAATTAATCACATCATTTGTTATTGATTCAGAACCAGCAGATAATTCTTCGCCTGTTGCGCTGGATTCTTCAGCTAATGAAGCCAAATCTTGTGAGGCACTATTTATATTTTCCGAATTTTCTTTAATGTTTGTAACCATATCTATCAAATTCATCTGCATATCTTTTATAGCGTTTATTATTTGACCTATTTCATCTTTTCGATTTAAAAATTTAATAGCTTTGCTATTTTTTTCAAAAGTTAAATCGTTATCTGCTAATCTTTTTATTATTTTTGAAGCTTCTTTAACAGGGTTAGATAAAGAAACAGCTATTAAATAACTTACTATTATTCCTACAATTAAAATTATAATTGTTAATATTATGGCGACATTTCTTAAATTAGCTAAGGGAGCTAATATAATAGGTCTAGTTGAACCAACTGCTACAGATCATCCATTTATTCCAACAGGAGCATATCCCATATATCTAATTTCATCAACAAAAAAGTATTCTCCGACTTTAGATTCTTGTTTTGTCATAGAGGTTAATACTTCTGCTAATTCTTTATAAGTATTATTTGTTCTTGCTTCTTGAATAAAATTTCTTTGTTCTAAAACGAGTTCACGTGTAGCATGAGCATTTACCGCTCCTTTAGAATCTATCATATAAGCGTAACCTTTTCCATTTAAATTTATTTCGGATACTATATTTATTATATTTTCAGCATTAATTACTCCAATTATTACACCTAATATCTGACTTCTTGATTCATTATATATAGGAGAGGCTATTGCAAAAGACATAGAACCATCTATTCTACTCAATGTAATTTCTGAAATATATGTTTCGCCTTTCATAGCTCTTGAAAAATATTCTCTATCTTTTAATTCAAGTCTGTTTCCGTTAATATCATGACCTACGCCATTTTTATCTATTACTACAATAGAAGTAAAATCAAAATTTTTAATTTCTCTTTGAGTTACTGAAAGTTGAGTTTCTAAATCCATAGATTTAATTTCAGATTGAGCAGCTAAGCCTTCTACTGAAGTAAAATAATTATAGACTTGACTTCTCACTAATCGAGCTGCATCATTTGCATGAACTAACAAAGAATCTTCCGCTAACTTAATCATATTTCCAGCGCTTAAAAAATAAAACAAAAAAGCCATTATCAAACATACAAATAATAACAACACACCAATTAAACTTATCATTCTGTTTTTAATGCTTGAAGTCAATATCATAAAAACACCTCCCTAAAATTTTCTTTTCTGGTAACGTTAACTGTTTTACTTAATAAATAAGTTTCTAACGTTTTTTAGAAACTTATTTATAGGTTCATTTGAAAATTTTTTCCAATAATTAAATTTACTTTTAATTAAAGTAACAAAAAAGAATCTCTTTATATTTATTTTAACACATTTATATAAAAAAGTAAAGTTTTCTTTTTAATGGTTAAAAATAAAATTTTTTGTTAACGTTTAAATAAAGAGTTCTAATTATTCTTTTAATACATATTTGTTTATTGCATAAAGCAAATCTTCAAATTCGTATGGTTTTATTAAAAAATCATCCATTCCTGCGTTTAAACAATTTTCTTTATCAGTTTCGTTTGCATGGCCTGTTAATGCTATTATAGGAGTATGTTTTTTTAATTTATTTTCTATACTTCTAATTATTCTTGCTGTTTCTATTCCATCTAATATAGGCATTTGAATATCCATTAATATGATGTCGTATTTCTTATTTTTATATAAATCAACAGCTTTTTCTCCATTAATTGCTACATCTAAATCATAGGATTGTTTTTTAAAAAAATTTTTTAACAATGCTATTCCTATTTCATCATCTTCAGCAGCTAAAATTTTTATTTTATTTCCAATAATTTTATTATCAGTTTTATTCGAAATAACAGATTTATTAGGTTCTATAATTTTTTCTAATATTAAATTGAAATAAAATGTTGTTCCTTTTGCTTCTTCGCTTTTAAAATTGATATTTCCTCCCATTTTTTCTATCAAATCTTTTGTTATTGATAAACCTAAACCTAACCCTTGATGTTTTCTTGTAAGATATTCTTCACCTTGTTCGAATGGTTCAAATATTTTTTCATAAAATTCTTTTTTTATCCCAATTCCAGTATCTTTTACAGCGATTTTTAAATTTAATTTATTGTTTTCAATATCTTGTGTTTCACAGGTTATTTCAATTTTTCCTTTTTCAGTATAAGTTATTGCATTTTTTATTATTCTATTTAATATGTGAGTTATTTTTGTTTTATCTGATTTAACAAAAATATTATTTTCTATTTTATTTTTAAAAATAAATTTTAAATATTTTTTTTCTGTGATTGATTTAAATTTCATAATTTCGTATTCTAAAAATTTTTTAACATCTATTTTATCATTTGAATTTATTAAAACTTCTTCTTTTTTAGACACATTTAATATATCATCTATAATTGGCATTAATCTATTAGAAGATTCTTCAATTAGTTTTGCATATTCTTTTATTTGAGTTATATCATCGCTATTATTAATTAAATAACTTCCACCTAATATACCATTCATAGGCGTTCTTAATTCATGCGATACTCTTGCTAAAAAACTTGCTTTTGCTTCATTTGCTATTTTTAATTCATTATTTGCCTGTTCTAAAATGCTATAGTTATTTTCTAATTCTTTGCTAGTAGTTTCAAGTTCTTCATTTGTAGCTTCAAGTTCTTCGTTAGTAGTTTCAATTTTTTGTTTAGAAAGCGTTAATTCTATATTTTTATTTTTTAAATCGCTCTGCAATAATTTTCTTTTTTTAATATTCAAAAGCAAACTAAAAATAATAATAATCAATATTATTATTAATAATATAAGAATTGAAAAAAATATTAAAGTTCTCTTTATAAGATTTTTTTCAGACAACATTGCATCTGTTATATTATGAATTATTCCAAAAATAAAATTTTCGTCTTCGTTATATTCAGCAATAGAGTGAATCCATAATATTTCTCCATCTTTTCTTTGTATTTCAAATTTGATATCATAAGCTTTTCCTTCATTTATTAATTCATATAAAGCATTATCTAACTCATCTCTATATTTAGATAAAGGCAATTCTTGAATATCTTTTAATGTTAAATTTTCTTTATCAAAACCATATAAATTTTTTGCTCCATAAGAAGAATCAACTATATTCGTATTTAAATTAATCGACCAATGACCAAATTCAGCAAACTTTTCAGCTTTTTTGTGTTCTTCAAGATTTTCTTCTAATTGTTTTTGTAAATTCATTTTTTCTGTTACATCTATAATAATTGAAAATAGAATATTAGTATTTTTTACTTCAATAGGGTAAGAGTATACTTCAACATTTCTAATTTCTCCATTACCTAAAATATGTTTAAAATTAAAATAATTTTTTTCATAAATTTTAGCAAATTCCATTTCTTTTATAATTTCTTGCTCTGATAAAGCATTTATTTCCATAATATTTTTACCTATTAAACTTTCATAACTATAATAATCTATAGCTGATTTATTTGCATCAACAATTAATCCCGAATTAGGTTCAACCAACAACATAATACCACCATGATTTTCAAATAAATCATATCCAAAAAAAGTATCTGCTATAAAATCATCCCATTCTTCAATTAAATATTTAGATTGTCTATTAATGATAATAGAATTATTTGGCAAAGATCTTTCTGAAATCTGATATTCATGTAATTTTTTGCCGTTAAACATATATTTGTTTAAATCTTTATATGTTATTGTAGCACCTAAAAAATTATTATTTTGCAATATTTTATTAGCGTATTTTGCGGCTTCTTCTCCTTGCGTATAACCATGTATAACATATCCGCCGACAGCACCATTTTCAACAATAAAATCTCTTATAGCAAAAATTAAAGAATTGGTTGAATTAGTTATAATTTCCATGCTTTCCTTTACAGAAAAAAAATCTCCGGAAGGAGTGCTTAAATACGATAAATTCAAAATTTTATTTGTAGGAGACAATTTATTAAGTTCATTTATTAATTCGTTTTTTTCCAATTCAGCAAGATACAAAAAATCAACTTCTTCAAAAAATTTGTGTTCAATTTCTTTTATTTTACTTAAAAAAATTTTTTCTGTTGGCCGTGCTCCTGAAATAACTACGATTCTTTCTGTTTCGATATCCCCCATACTCAATATCAATTCAATATTTTTTTCAAATAAAGGGGTACTATAAAGTCCATAAATCTCTGGTATTTCACTAAAAAATTCAAAATCTATATCATCTACACTGACAAAAATAATAGGAGAATTAAAAAAAATATTTTCTCTATTATTAATTAAAAAATTAAAAGAATTGTCATCACTACAGATTATAATATCAAATTTAATATTTTTGTTTGTATATTTGTGACTATATAACATTTTTAAAAAATCATAATATTCATTATCATTATGCCTTATTGTATCCATATATTCGACATATAAATTTACATCTATATTTAAATTCTCTACAATCCCTTTATGAATAGAATCTGTCCATTCATAACCTTTATGATATGAATGCAATATCAAGATATTAGGTTTGATATTTGAAAGAATTAAACTATAAGAAATAATCAAAAACAAAATCATTAAAAAATATTTTTTTTTAGTAAACATTTTATTCCTCCTAATTTATCAGAATAATTTTTTTTGCAAATATTATAAACAAACTTATATATAATTAATTTTATTGATTATAACATATATCACTAGATTTCTTTTGAAATAAAACTTTTATAAATAAAGAAATTATTTAAAATTTGCATTGGTTTTTCAGTTCTTTTAATATTTTAATTTGTTTTGTTCTTTTGATTTATTTTTAACTTTAACATAGTAATTTATAATTTTTTTACATTTTAATTATACAATATAAATAAAAAACTTTCAAGAAAACTAATTATTTTATCATATTTTATTGATTAATAGCATTAGAGTTAGTAACATATGTTACTGTTTTTATTATTTAAACAAATTATAATTTATATATTCGGAGAAAAAAAGGGGGATTATCATGAAGAAAACAATTTCTAGAATGATTATTATATTATTTGTGATAATAATAGTATTGGCAGGATCAATAGTGTTAATTAATGATTACACTTATTTTAATCAGCAGCAAGATGCTTTATTAGTCAACTTATCTGGAAGACTACGTATGTTGTCGCAGAAAATGTCTAAAGAATTATTAATAATTCATAATAATCATTTGAATCAAAAAGATTATTCTTTTGAACTAAAAGAATTTAATAATTCTTATAAAGTTTTTGAAGCAACAATTGATAGTTTAATTAATAGTGGTAAAGTTCAGATTGAAATAGGTGGAAATGATTATTATAGTATAAAAGCTGTTGAAAATGAAAAAATTTTAAAAGAATTAATTTCTTTAAAGGAAATTTGGAATACTCAAAATAATTTAGTCGATAAGTTTATAAACAATTTAGAAACTAATGTTTTGAATGAGTTGATTTCTATAAACAATATTTTATTAATTAAATCAAATCTAATAACAGAAATGCTTCAAGAATTTTCAGAAAGAAAGCTTGTTAATAACAGAATTTTTCATTATATAGCATTATTAATAATAATAATTTTTGCTGTAATTGCAGGATTTGTTATTCATAAGAATATATTTATTCAGCTTAAACTATTAGGTGAAACATCTTATGATTTATATAAAGGAGAAGGAGATTTAACTAAAAGATTTAATGTTAAAACAAACGATGAAATTGGATTCCCTTTAAAAAATATAAATGGTTTCATTGAAAAAATTAAAGATATAATTATTAGTTTAAAAGGCGAATCTGTAATATTATTTAATAATTCAAAAAATATAAATAAAATATCGAATGAACTAAATTCTATAACAAAAAATGTTGAAGAACATTTAGATAACATAACAAAAGGAAATAAAAATACTATTCAATCTGTTGAAGATATAAAAAATAGTGTTCAAGAAGTCGCTTCATCTTCTCAAGTAGTAGCAAATTCAGCTCAAAATTTATCAGAAAAAAATGAAGAAGTCGCTTCATCTGTAAACAAAGGAAATGAAGAGTTAGAAACAATAAATTTAATTATTGAAAATGCTTTAAAGTCTTCAAAAGATAGTATTGAAAAAATAAAGAAATTAGAAAATGAATCTAATAATATTGAAACGATTGTTGAAACTATTATATCTATAGCTGAGCAGACTAACTTGTTGGCTTTAAATGCAGCAATAGAAGCCGCAAGAGCGGGAGAGGCAGGACGAGGTTTTGCTGTCGTAGCTGATGAAATAAGAAAACTGGCTGATGAAACAAGATTAGCGACTCAAAAAATTACTAATATACTTAAAAATATTACAACTGAAACTTCAGATGTTTCAAAATATTCAGAAATATTAAATAAGATTATTGAAAGAATAAGAACAAAAGGAAATGAAGTAAACAAGCAATTTAAAAACATATTAGATTCTTCTAATGACTTTACTCACATGGTAAACGATTTGGCCGCAAGTTCAGAAGAACAAAGTGCTGCATCAGAGGAAATGGCGTCTGGAATTACCGAAATAGCAACTGAAATAAAAAATTCGATGAAAAGCATTTCTTCGATTAAAGAAGAGTTTAAAGTTGTTGTTAAATCATCCGATGAAATAAGAATGGTTACAAATGAAGTAAACGCTATTGTAGAAAAATTAAATAATATGGTAAATCAATTTAGAACATGATTTCTGTCACGCAAAATAAATTTGGTTTAATAATAAAAATGCGAAGAAACTCATAATTTAAGCATTGGAAGAAAAAACAAAAAATCAAAAGGGGGAATTAACGTGAAAAAGAAAATTAAAAATAAGGTTTATTGGGTTGGCAAAGTTGATTGGGAACTAAAAAAGTTTCATGGAGATGAATATTCTACACACAAAGGTTCTACTTATAATTCTTATTTAATTCAAGAAGAAAAAACCGTTTTAGTAGATACCGTTTGGATTCCTTTTGCAAAAGAATTTGTTGAAAATTTAGCAAAAGAAATAGACTTGAATAAAATTGATTATATTATAGCTAATCATGGCGAGATAGATCATAGCGGAGCTTTGCCCGAATTGATGAAACATATACCTAATACACCTATTTATTGTACAGCAAATGCAGTGAATTCACTTAAAGGACAATATCATCAAGATTGGAATTTTAAAGTTGTAAAAACAGGAGATAAAATAGATATAGGAAATGGCAAAGAACTAATTTTTGTTGAAATGAAAATGCTGCATTGGCCAGATAGTATGGCAACATATATGACAAAAGATAATATTTTATTTAGTAATGATGCATTCGGACAACATTATGCAACAGAAATGCTTTTTAACGATTTGGTAGACGAATGTGATTTATTTCAAGAATCAATAAAATATTTTGCTAACATTCTAACACCTTTTAACTCAATACTCAGAAAAAAACTTGATGAAGTTATATCGTTAAATTTACCAATAGAAATAATTGCAACAAGTCATGGTGTAATATGGAGAGATAATCCTATGCAAATAGTTGAAAAATATGTTCAATGGGCAAACGATTATCAAGAAAATCAAATTACAGTGTTTTATGATACGATGTGGAATGGCACAAAAGAACTAGCTGAAAGAATTGCCGAAGGGATTTCTTCAGAAGATAAAAATGTAACGATAAAAATTTTTAATATCGCTAAAGGGGATCTTAATGATTTAGTAACTGAAGTATTTAAGTCAAAAACAATTGTAGTAGGTTCACCAACAATAGGAAGCAGTATTCTTCATTCAGTGGCAGCATTTATTCATTATGTAAAGTCCATGAAATTTAAAAATAAAAAAGCCGCGGCTTTTGGTTGTTATGGATGGAGTGGAGAATCGGTAAATGTTATTAATAATCTAATGTTAGAAGCAGGTTTTAAAATCATTGGAGAAGGATATCGTACACAGTGGAACCCTAATAAAGATTCAAAAAAAGCTGCTTTTGATTTTGGAAAAGAAATTGCAAAATCATAATAAAACACGATCTCTATTTGTCAATATGAAAATAGAGATCGTGTTTTATTTCTCGAAATTATGAAATTTATAATCTTTAAATAATTTTTAAAAATTATTTTCATATTTTTATTTTAATATAATTTTATTTATTATGCATAAATCATATGTTATAATCCTTTGAAAACAATATAAAAGAAAGGACTGAGAAAAATGTAACAACATTATTTGATGAATTTATTATTTTTAAATTATTTAAAGGAATAAGTGTAAACTAAAAAATAATCTTATTTTATATAGGGAGGAATTTATGAATAAATTAAACATTGAATATGAAAATGATTTAATAAAGTTAGTTCTTATTAAACCTGAACATTCAATTATGTATACTGAAAAAGTAAATAACAGCAGTGCAGAAACTATTTATTTTACAGGTTCTGAGGATATGAGAGTTACTGAAGAACAAACTTTGAAATATATTAATAATATGCAAGAAAATAATAAAAGGTATGATTATCTTATTTTTGATAAAAAAAGTAATAATTTTATTGGTGAAGTTGTTCTGAATGAAATTGATTACGAAAATAGAAAAGCAAATATGAGAATCTTAATATTCAATAAAAAAGATTATAATAAAGGATTCGGGAATCAAGCGATAAAATTTATTTTAAAACATGGTTTTGAAGCATTGAAGTTGCATAGAATTGAGTTAGATGTATATGATTTTAACGAAAGAGCAAAATATCTTTATGAAAAAACAGGTTTTAAGATCGAAGGTGTTTCTAGAGATTGTAAATTTTACAATGGGAAATTTTGCAGTAGTATAAATATGTCAATTTTAGAAAATGAATATTTTTAATTTTAGTATTAAAATAACAACTCGAAAGAGTTGTTATTTTTCAATATAGTTACCTAAATCTATTTCAAACCTACAAAAAAAATCTCCTTTTAATGCAGAATTCAATAGTTTTACATCTAATTTTTTTTCTAAAATTTGTTCGAAAGGATATTTTTCAAAACCTGCCGAGCAATAACACCAATTAAAAGGAACTTCTTTTTTTTCTAGAATAGATTCTCTTGCAAACGGGCAATGACAGGCATAATATTTTTTTAAAATGGGATCTTCTGTGTTTAAAAATTTATCCGTATCATAAGGTATTTTTGTGACATACAATTTGTCACCTTTTCTTACAGCTGATAATATTTCTTGATTAGATTTTACATAGTCAACGGTGTTTTGTGAAATTATTTGTTCAAACCATACATCTCCGGAATTCGCAAATTTTTGAAGTTCTTCAACTTTTCTATTATGTCGTTCTTTTAAATATTCATCGAGTGATTTACTATTTTTAAAAAAATTTTGTTCAGCATTTTGTGATTCAGAAGTTAAACCATGATTATTTCCAGCCAATATTTTGGGGAGAAGTTCAGGGGTTATATTTTTTTCTATTCTTTTCATTAATTCATTTGTGAATAAAGGAAAGGATGTGAATTTTGATCCGAGTGTCGGCTCTTTTAAATTAAAAAATATTTCTTTTGTGAGATTTTCTCCAACAACTTTTTGCATTCTGCTTTTTATGTTTTCAATAACTCCTAATCCTCCAAAAATTTTAGTAAAATAAATATATATATCTTTTCTTTCTTCAAGATAAAATATTCTTGCAAGCGTTATTAGATGATCTTTAGAATTTTCTTTTGTAATGATTAGTTTTTCAATATATTTTTCAACAACTTCTTGAGAAACGTTGGAAATATTATAATTTTCATTTTTAAAAAATCCTTCCATCTTTTCAACTTTTTTTACACTTTCTAAAATTTTTTCATCAGTTAAATTTCTTTTTTTTAAAAAATTTACAAAATTTTTTTTATTCATTCCAAATCCTCCTTTTTTATGAATATAATTATATTATCACATATAATATATGACAGCATTATGTCATAATCAAACGTTTTATTTTGACATTAAATACCAAACATCATTTCCTTCAAACCCACATTTTCTATAAAGAATTTCTGGATTAGTTTTGTTATCTGTTTCTCCAGAAACTGTTGTAAAATCCACATTTTTTTCCATTCTTCTTAATAATTCTAATACAGTTAATTTGCCTAATTTTTTACCTTGAAAATCTGGCAAAACTTGAATCCATTCTAAAGAACCTTCTCTAATTTCTTTGTCAACTTCAGCAATACCAAGAGCAACTTTATTTCCAGTGTTTTTTTCTACTATCCATACCCACAAATCATTATTAAAAACATCGTGTTTTGTCCATTTATTTACTTCTTCTGAATTAGGTTTAATGTTTTCATAGCATTTACAAATAAATTCAGACACTTCGTTTAATTCTTTTGAAATTTCTACATTTTTAAAATAATAATCTTCCGGAATTTCAAAGGTTGGGATATTTTTATTTTTATGAATTAACCGAAAGAAAGATGTTTTGTTAGGAAAATTTTCTAATAAATAACTATTTAAAAATTTTTCGTGTATAAGAACTTTTTCAAAATTATCGAAATCTCTATTGTTAAAACTTTCAGAAAAATAAGTATGAAGAAATGAACCTTTCCATAATTTAAAAATTTTAATTTCATCTTTTTCTATTTCTACAAAATGCTCAAAATTTTCTAAAAGATTTAATGTTTTCCATAAAGCGTTTGCTTGAAATGCACAAGGGTTTTTTAAATATAATTTTATTAATAAATTTCTCATGTTTTTCCTCCACAAAAAGTTTTTTTATTTTATTATATCATTTTTTAATTAATAGCTTGACAAAATGGAATATATATATTACAATATGTAATGTATATATTCCATTATTTTGAGATGGGGTGAAAAAAATTATAAAAAATAATGTGAAAAAATTTCGATTAGAAAGGCAAATAACACAAGAAGATTTAGCATTAAAGGTGGGTGTAACTAGACAAACTATTGGTTTGATTGAAAAAGAAAAATATAACCCTACTATTTCTTTGTGTTTAAGCTTAGCAAAAATCTTAAAAGTAACGCTAAATGATTTGTTTTGGGAGGATGATGAAAAATGAAAGATGAAAGAGTTATTTCTGAAATTAATAAAGCCAAAAGTTTTGCTTATAGAATCATTTGGTTTGGATTATTTGGGATTTTACTATATAGATGGTTTGCTTTGGATCAAACTTTATTGGAAACTTTAGATATTTTTTTAGTATGGTTTACTGCATCAATGTTTGAATTTTTTATTATGGCTGTTAAAGGGCTTCCTCTGACATATCCTGTGAATTTAAATAAAAATGAAAGGGTCATTTTTTTGTTTGGATTTCCGATAATTCCTGGAATTATTGCAATATTAATTTTGTTGATTACAAAAAATATTGAAAGTTTTAAAAGTGGATTATTTGTATTTTTAAGAACATATTTAATAGTTTTTGCTATGTATTTAATTTATATAATAATTTTATACTTTTGGGAAAAGAAAAATATAGACTAAATAGATATTTTAAAAGTAGATGGAGGTTGTTATATTATGATAAGAATTAATAATGTTTCAAAGAGTTATGGGAAGTTGAAGGCAGTTAATAATATTTCTTTTAAAGTTAATCCGGGAGAGATTTACAGTTTTTTAGGACCTAATGGAGCTGGAAAAACTACAACTATAAAAATGTGTTGTGGATTATTAAAACCAGATTCAGGAAGTATTGAAATAAATAATTACGACATTACAAAAAGTCCTATAGAAGCAAAAAAAGCTATAGGTTATGTTCCTGATGATTTATTTTTATATAAAGAATTAACGGGATTACAATTTTTAAGGTTTGTTGCCGATGTGTATAGAGTTCCTGCAGAAAAAAGAGAGGAAAATATAGAGTATTATTTAAAATTATTTGAATTAGCAGATAAAGCTAATGAAATGATTGGTAGTTATTCTCAAGGTATGAGAAGAAAAATAGGGTTGATATCAGGCGTGATACATTCTCCAAAAGTACTTTTGTTAGATGAACCGACTTTAGGGTTAGATGCTTATAGTGCCAAAACAGCTAAAGATATGATTAGAGATTTTGCGAAAAATGGTTCAGCGGTAATATTAACTACTCATATAATGGAAATAGCGGAGCAAATAAGTAATAGAATAGGAATTATTTCTAAAGGTAATATTATAGCGGAAGGCAGTTTGGAAGAAATAAAACAAAATTCTGAAATTCAAACAAATTTAGAAGATGTTTTTATCACTCTTACAAAAGAAAAAGAAGAATTAGTTAAGGTTAATGGTGATGAGGATGAAAAGTAATTTTTCTTTATTGATTAAAATGAGATTTTTAATGTTTTATAATGAACGATTAAAAACTACTAAAAAAAAGACGGCTACTTTTTCTATTGCATTATTATTAATAGCGGCAGTTGGTTTTTTTTCTGAATTATTTAATAAAAGAGTCATTTCAGGAATTTTTGAAGAAAGCCCAGAATTAGTAGAATTTTTAATACCGGCAATATTTTCAATTTTTTTATCTATAGTATTCATTATACAGATTACTGAAAGTTTAAAAAGTTTATTACCGAATTTTTATAAAACTGCAGATTTTCAATATTTAATTTCTATGCCTATAAAAATGAAAGATATAATGTCGTTAAAATTTATATCTCATATTTTTAAAACAAACAAATTCTTTTTCTTTGTTTTTATGACATTTATAATCGCTTTAGGAAAATCGGTAGATTTTCAATGGTACTTATATTTAGCGTTAATAATTGCATATGTTATTGTGGCAATTTCGCCTACTATAATAGGAATAATTATAGGAATGATTTTATTAAGATTTATGAAAATAAAGACTTATAATAAAGTCATGGGAACAGTATCTTTTTCAACAACTATATTATTTTGGTATTTATTTTTTAGTGCAAAGGATTTAATGGAAAAAATTTCACTTTTTATAGTTAAAATTTTTGAAAACGATATTTTTGTTATTTTATTTCCGCCCTTTTCTATCTCAAATTTTCTTACAAATTTGTATTTAAATAATTTCGTAGAATCATTTAAATATTTATTATTTGCTGTTGTAGTTACAATTTTAATAACTTTATTTGGATATTTTGTTGTTAGTAAAACTTATTACAAAGGATGGTTAAATATTTCAAGTGATTATGCTGAAAAAAAGAAAAAAGATGTTAAAAAACCTTTGAAAAAAGATTTTTCTCAAAAATCATTGATAGGAACTATCTTAAAATATGAAGTGGCAAGAGGATTTAAAAATAAAGAAATGATATGGCCTTTTCTCACTTGTATAATATTTCAATATTCGGTAATTGCAACTTTTTCTTTCACAAAATTGTTAGAAAATTCTTTATTATTACAAATTGCTATTATAATTTTAGTTTCAGATTTTTTTGTTAATGCGTGTGCTGAAATTTTATTTTTACCTGCAGAAGCAGTTACAGATAAAAAACTTATTAAAAATAGATATATTTTTTACAAATTTTTTCCTATAGATTCAAAGACAATATATTTTACAAATTTTTTAAGGAACTTTATAATAGCATTCTTTTTAGCTATTCCCGGATCAATTCTTTTTGGAATTTTTAATTCATTAGGAATAATAAACACTTTATTAATCATTTTATATCAAATAGGGCTTTTAATAGCGAGTATTTCTATAAATAATGCTTTAAATAACGTATATATAAGTAAATATATTTTAAAAAAAGATTTTTTAGGTAATTTACTTTACTACTTAATGTTGATTTTACTTTATTTTTTCACGGTAGGA